>Ga0207024_10026_pt1 | contig 52299 bp, 56 predicted proteins | sample Alteio_BWMinCont_44_FD_153470 | JGI IMG/M metagenome (GOLD analysis project Ga0207024, IMG submission 153470) | Enriched cells from forest soil in Barre Woods Harvard Forest LTER site, Petersham, Massachusetts, United States -... | ecosystem: Environmental > Terrestrial > Soil > Temperate forest >...
GACCGACTGAGGAAATTTTTTCTCGCGAATAAGCGGAAAAAATTGACGAAGGAGACCGAATCCCTGCATCGCTACCAGTCGTTTTTGCTCCTACCTGACACTTTTGTTTCGAATAGAAGTATTTTTAGTGTGACACGAGTTTAATCCGATAACTTATTACAGCTTAATTTTTGGAGAACAGATTTTAAGCTATCATAGGTCATCGGATTAAAGCAAGATACATCGAAAACTAAATACTCCCCCTCAACCCCATGCCGCGCGGAAATCATCGGGACCCAAATTAAAGACCCATGAATCGTCCGACGAAGTTAACGACTCTTTGCTTCTACTGACCTCACCTCTCGGTGTAATGGTAACTCTCAGCACTTGATAACTTCTCGTCGCTCCCCTTATTTCACCGACCCTTGGTTTCGCAACTTTTCTGGAATGCCGAGTGACTTCCATAGATCCATCACGCAAGGGGATATAACGGCTTACGGTATTATGATGACGAATCGTGAGAACACCGCTAGGGATTAATTGACAAAAACTATCTCCGCCACGGCGATTAACTTTTTTTATTTGTTTATCACCCGAATAACCTACATTGACCATAAAACCTAAGGGAAAAACATCACGCAAAGGCCGTGTAACAACCCAATCGACAAATCTGCAATAGGCGCCAATATAACGATCTGCATCCGGGTTACCTGTTAATTGAGGTCGAGCTCCATAAAAGACGCTCTGTTGATTATCATGCCAAGCATTTTCAGCGACGCTTGATGGTCTCCACGCACTGGTAAGTTGATGAATCAAGGACGACATCGGTTAAGAACCTCCTAAAATAATGAGCAATAGCGCCATTATAGGCGTATCCAGAGATTAAGTCAAGTGGTTTTTGTTAAAATAATATTAACTTTTAGATTCGATGAATTCTTGGTGGAGCACTTGGACCGATTTTTCCAGATCGGATTGTTTGACCAAGCAGGCAATCGTGATGTGCGAGTCGGTACTGTGGTATAGCGGAATCTGCGCACGATACAGCGCATCCACGACATGAAACATAACCCCTGGCCTGCCGCGCATTCCAGCACCCACGACCGAAACTTTCGCAAACCCTTTCTTGATTTGATATTTCCACTTTAATGATGCGAGGACTTCTTCAGATTTTTGCACATCCGATTCTTTGATGATGAAGTCGACCAGATTCCCGGTGATTGTGATTAAATCCAAACTGACTCCGGCTTCTGAAAACACCTTAAAAATGCGATGTCTAGCCTCATCGACATGAATGCCGGAGATTTCAATTTGAATATAAGCAACATCGGGAATATGCGTGACCGCCGTAACCACCGGTTGAAACTTTACAGGCTCTCCGTGAACCATTGTCCCGGGTTTATCTGAGAATGTCGATCGAACGCGAATCGGAATGTTATCCTGCATTGAAAAGCTCACCGCTTTAGGGTGAAGCACCTTTGCCCCGTGATGCGCCATTTCACCGACTTCTTCAAAGGTAATCTCGGAAATCGTGTAAGCTTCGGGGACCAGCTTGGGATCCGCGGTGAAAACACCGTCCACATCGGTGTAAATTTCAACAAGGTCTGCTTTCAGCGCAGCGCCAAGGGCGGTGGCGGAAGTGTCGCTTCCGCCGCGGCCCAACGTTGCAATTTTTCGATTAGCGCTCATTCCTTGAAACCCTGCGACGAGCGACACCTTGCCTCTTGACAATGCTTTGAGAATCGGGGAGACATTGATTTCCAAAATTTCAGCGTCGCCATGGCGATCATTAGTATAAATTCCGATATGATCGAAAACAAAAGTCTCCAGCGAAATTCCTTCGGCCTCCAGGAGGTCCGCCATCACCGCCACGGAAATCGCCTCTCCGCACGAAACTACCAAATCCTTATGCTGAGGGCTCGCTTCGTTTCGAACCAGTTGCAAGAGTGAATCGGTCGCATAGGGGTAGGGGAGACGGCCAATCGCCGAAACTACAACCACCACGGAATTACCCTCATTCAAAGCTCGTTTAATATGGTGTACAGCTTGTTTTCTTGCATCCGGCGTAGAAAGAGAACTTCCGCCGAATTTTTGTACCAAGATTTTCAATTACAAGAGACCGTCGGCCAGAAGCTGCTCCGCAATTTGAACGGCATTGGTAGCAGCGCCTTTTCGCAAATTGTCGGCGACCACCCAGAAAAATAATCCGTTCGGATTATCCAGATCTTCGCGAATGTGGCCAACATAGGTGAAATCGGTTCCGGCAATTTCAAACGGGGTCGGATATTTCCGATTCTCCGGTTCGTCGATCAAACGGATCCCTGGAAATTTTTTCCAAAGCTCCATGGCTTCGTTTCGTGTAATTCTTTTTTTGGTTATCACATAAACCGATTCACCGTGACCACGGGTCACGGGTACGCGGACGCATGTTACGCTGACTTTAATCTGGTTGTCCCCTAAGATTTTTTTTGTTTCTTTGACGACTTTCAATTCTTCCTCGGTATAAAGGGTAGAGGAGTCCAAGGTCCACGCTTGCGGCATACAATTAAAGGCAATTTGATTAGGATAGACTTTAGGTGTCGTTTTTTCACCTTTCAGCACTTGTGCAGATTGCTCGAGCAGTTCCACCACCGCGTCTTTTCCGGTGCCTGAAACCGCCTGATACGTGCTAACGATGATTTGCTCTATTCCGACAGCGTCATAAATCGGTTTCAGTGCGTGAAGCATCTGAATCGCCGCACAATTCGGATTTGCAATAATCCCGTTATGATTTTTTAACGCTTGCGGATTGACTTCCGGAACCACCAGCGGAACATCGGGCGCCATGCGGAACGTGCTGGAGTTATCAATGACAATGGTGCCCTGTTTAGCTAAGTCACGCGCAAATTGCTCGCTGGACTTGTCACCTCCGGCAAACAATGCCAATTGGACACCTCGAAAGGCTTCCAGACTGATTTCCTCCACCGTGACAGACTTTCCGTTGAAACTGATTTGTGTTCCTTTGGATCGTGCGGTCGCCAAAGGGACAATTTTTTCAACCGGGAAATGACGTTCGGCAAGAACCTTGAGGATCTCGCCCCCGACAAGTCCGGTTGAGCCTACGACAGCCACGTTCAATGTTTTAGTTTTCATAAGGTGAATTTCTTCAATATTTTCAATGTTTTTCCTTTCCCGCATTCGATGAAAGGTTGTTTTGGATACTCATCGAAGTATGTTTTTTAGAATTATGAAGGAGGGATTTCATGTCACGTTTAATGCAAGTTCTTTTAGCCGTAATGTTGCTTATTGCGGTATCTTATTATTTTATTGGAGGTAAAAAAGTGTCCGCATCTCAAACTTCTGAACACCCGGTCGTCGTCATGGTTACATCGATGGGAACCATTAAAATTGAATTGGATCCCAAGAATGCGCCAATTTCCACCGCTAACTTTTTAAAGTATGTCCACGAAGGGTTTTATAATGGAACAATCTTTCACCGCGTGATTCCCGGATTTATGATTCAGGGCGGCGGATTTGATTCGAAAATGAGTCAAAAACCAACCCATGAACCGATTAAAAATGAAGCTGGAAACGGTTTGTTAAATGAGGAAGGAACCCTTGCCATGGCGCGAACTGGCGTCGTCGACAGCGCCACCGGCCAGTTTTTCATCAATGTTAAAAACAATACATTTCTCAATCACCGGGACAACTCACCCCAAGGATACGGTTATGCCGTTTTCGGAAAAGTGATTTCCGGAATGGATGTCGTCCACAAAATTGAGAACGTCAAAACAACGACCACGGGACCCTTTCAAGATGTTCCCGCCACCACTGTGGTGATCGAAAAAGTAACGGTTGAAAATCCCGTCCGAAAATAACTAAAATAGGGACACACCACTAATATTTACAATTTGGAAACATAAATTGATACGAATTGTGAATATAAGTGGTGTGTCCCTATTTATTTGACGCCGAAGGGGGAGGGTTTCACTAAGAGGGTGGTGCTTTTCACCTTGTGCTTTTTGAAGCCGTCAACCATGGTTTTTCGAATCTTGTCAACGTTCTTGTTTACAAAAGCCAGAATCGTCGGTCCCGAGCCGCTGATAACGACACCCAGCGCACCATCCTTCAAGAGCTGACTTCGAATCTCGTCGTAACCGGGGATCAGTTGTCCGCGATAGGGCTCATGCAAACGATCTTGACAAGCGGTGGTTAACAAATCATACTTTTTTGTCACCATCGCCGCCGTTAATAAGCAGGCTCGACTCATGGAAAAAACCACGTCATCTTTCGGCCATACCGCCGGCAAAATGTTCCGGGCGCGAATCGTGTAAACATCAAAACTTGGAATTCCGAGTACAATTTTGAGGGTCGACGGAGGGGCAAAGCTCAACGCCTTGGCGTCGGCTTGCTCTTTCCAGGCCAGCGTGAAACCGCCATAAAAGGCAGCGGCCACATTATCCGGATGTCCCTCAAGATGTGATGCCATGTTAAAAAGCTCTTCACGTTTGTAAGGACGACCGAGAAGCTCGTTGGCCCCATACAGGCACCCAACAATAGCAGCCGCACTTGACCCTAATCCACGGGTGACCGGAATGTTCTTCTTCACTTTAATTTGCATTCCGGAATAAGGTTTGCCGACTTGGCGGAAAAAATGTTCGGTCACTTGAAGCATCAGATTATTCTCGTCTTGAGGGATGTCTTTTTCTCCCTCGCCCTTTACAGAAATGGAAACCTTATCCGAAAGCTTCATTTCGATTTCATCGTAGATTCCCAGGGCCATGGCCAAACAATCAAAACCCGGGCCTAAATTGGCGGTACTGGCGGGAACTTTTACTTTAATGACGCGATCTTTGGCCAAGAATCATCTCCTCTACTCGAGCGACAGGAACAGCTTCGAGTTTCTTCCCCTGAAAAAGCGATAGGGCTGTATCAGGGTCTTTCAAACCGTTTCCGGTTAAAACACAAACAATTTTGTCCTCCGGATGAAACGGTTTTTCTTTCGAGATTGACAGGATTCCGGCCACGGAGATGGCGGACGCCGGTTCGGCAAAGATGCCTTCTTCTTTTGCCAAAATCTGGTAAGCACTTAAGATATCTTGATCACTGATAGCCAAAATTCTCCCGTTAGATTCGGCCAAAGCAGCGTTTGCTCCTTCCCAACTGGCCGGATTTCCAATACGAATAGCGGTAGCGATGGTCTGCGGAGCAGCCACAGGCTTACCCAAAACGATAGGGGAGGCCCCCTTGGCTTGAAACCCTAAAAGCCTGGGCAGGCCCTGTTTATACTCCTTAAAGCCCTTCCAATAGGCGGTGATGTTCCCGGCATTCCCTACCGGGAGGGCCAAGAAGGTGGGGGCCTTCCCGAGAGTATCGCAAATCTCAAAAGCAGACGTTTTTTGGCCTTCAATCCGATAAGGATTAACGGAATTAACCAGTGCAATGGGGTGCTTCTTGGCAAAGTCCCTCACCAGCACCAACGCCTCATCAAAGTTTCCCTCAATCGGGATAACGGTCGCTCCGTGCATCAGGGCTTGCGAAAGTTTTCCCAAAGCAATTTTTCCGTTGGGAATGACGACAAAACAACGTAAACCGGCCCTGGCCGCATAAGCAGCGGCAGAGGCGGAAGTATTTCCGGTGGAGGCGCAGATAACCGCCTCTTTTTTCTCTTCCATCGCCTTGGCTACGGCCATCACCATCCCGCGGTCTTTAAAAGACCCGGTGGGGTTCAAACCTTCCAGCTTCAGGAAAACGTTGGCGTTGACAAGTTTCGAGATTTTCGGGGCAGGCAGTAGGGGAGTATTCCCTTCCAAGAGGGTAAGCTTCGGGGTCTTTTCCGTAATCGGAAGATGGTTGGCAAAAGCCTCGAGAAGTCCAGGCCAGGAAGAGGTCATGGTTCAACCTTAAAAACACTACAAATCGATTTCACGAAAGGAAGTTTTTTCGCGTTCGCAAGGGCCTTTCTGAAAGCTCCTTCACGAACGTCATGGGTCAAAAACAAAATGTCGGTGACATTGACTGTGTTTTCTTTCTGTAAAACCGCCGCAAAGCTGACGTCCTCATCGGCGAAGTTTTTTGCCAGCGCCGCCAGCGTGCCCGGTTTGTCGTCCACACTTAAGCGAAAAAAATAGCGCGTCTTAAAGGATTCCGGCGATTTCAGTTTTATATCGGTCTCCATCCGTTGATTGGATTGACCGCTGATGCCTAAGACAATGTTTTTTGAAGCATGCACAATGTCCGATACGACGGCCGTAGAGGTTGGCACACCTCCGGCCCCCTGACCGTAAAACATAACATCTCCAAGGCGTTCACCTTTCACTAAAATTGCATTGTAAGGGCCTTCCACATTATACAGGGGATGATGCGATGGAATCCAAGTCGGCGCAACCGAGAGAAGAAGTCCCTCCGAATCACACGTCGCCTTAGCAAGCAATTTTACACGATACCCCATCTCCTTGGCATGCTGAAGATCAGTCGGTGTGATTTCGGTAATTCCCTCGCGGCTTACGTGATCGCCCTTGGCAAAATGCCCAAACGCCAAGGCGGCCAAAATCGCAATTTTATAAGCTGCATCCATGCCGGTGACGTCAAACGTAGGATCCGGTTCGGCGTAGCCGAGACGCTGCGCTTCCTTCAACGCCGTCTCGTAGGAACTGCCTTCTTGCGTCATTTTCGTTAAAATAAAATTGGTCGTTCCGTTAACGATTCCGCACACTTCTAAAATACGATCCGTGGCCATCGATTCTTGCAGCGGGCGTAAAATTGGAATGGCTCCCGCAACGCTCGCTTCAAAGAACAAATCGGCTTTATGTTCCTCCGCCAACTTTAACAATCGCTCACCGTGAGTCGCCATCACGCCTTTATTGGCTGTAACGACGCTTTTCCCATGACAGAGAGCTTTTTCGATAATCGCTCCGGCGGGATCTAATCCACCCATCACTTCCACGATCAATTCGATTTCGGGATCTTCCAAGATCTCATCAATCTTGGTAAACAAGAGTGACCGCTTCGGATTTACGGCACGGGATTTTTCAGGATTTTTAACCAGGATTTTTTTGATTTCATAGATGAATCCGGTTTTTTCAGACAACGATTTTGCATTGTGTATCAGAGCGTTATAGACTTCGCTGCCCACGGTTCCAAGGCCTAATAATCCGATCGTGATGCTTCGCTTTGAGATCGAAGAACGGCTGAGATCAAGCGGCATCATGCCGCTGCGATTCGATGGCTTCACGTCGCCACCGCCTTTTTTTGCATTAATGGATAGCCTAACGCTTCCCGTTCCGCGAGATATTCTTTGGCGCTCACTGAAGCTAGTTTTCGAATTCGAAGGAGATTGGCGGTGCGTTCCGAGACGCTTAAGGCGCCGCGCGCATCAAGGAGATTAAAGGTATGCGAGCATTTTAACAGGTAATCATAAGCGGGAAAAATCAGCTTCTTGTCAAGGAGCCGCTTTGCCTCGGCTTCGTAAATCCCTAACAACTTCCAAAGGGTTTCAACATCCGCCTCTTCAAAATTAAATTTGCAAAATTGAATTTCATCTTCTTTGTGGATGTCACCGTAAGTCACACCGGGCGCCCACTCGATTTGCAAAAAATTGTCAACCTTTTGAAGATACATTGCAATCCGTTCAAGCCCATAAGTAATCTCAGCCGGAATCGGATCGACTTCCAATCCGCCAACTTGCTGGAAGTAAGTAAACTGGGTAATCTCCATTCCGTCCAACCAAACTTCCCAGCCGACGCCCCAAGCGCCTAGCGACGGGGACTCCCAGTCGTCCTCAACAAAACGAACATCGTGCTTTCGAAGATCGACTCCGAGCGCTTCCAAACTTTTGAGATAAAGCTCCTGCACATTCGAGGGAGCCGGCTTTAAAATAACTTGATATTGATAGTAATGCTGCCAACGGTTTGGATTTTCGGTATACCGGCCATCGGTGGGACGAATCGAAGGCTCAACATACGCCACATTCCACGGCTCCGGACCCAAAGACCGGAAAAAAGTGGCCGGATTCATGGTTCCTGCTCCCACTTCCGTGTGGTAAGGCTGCCAAAGGACACAGCCCAAGCTACTCCAGTAGTCCTCGAGCTTCATGATGATTTGCTGAAAGTTCACGCGTTAAACAAGGGCTCGGACATCTTGCTTAATTCGTTCAACAATTTCAGGAATCGTTTCCGCCACAAAAACACCGGCACTTTCCAGGGCGCTGACTTTCGCGGCCGCCGTTCCTTCGTTTCCGGAAACAATCGCGCCGGCATGGCCCATCCGTTTTCCCGGAGGGGCGGTTCGGCCCGCAATAAAGCTGACGACCGGAATCTTCATAGAGGGGATAAAGCGGGCCGCTTCTTCCTCGTCGCTTCCCCCGATTTCGCCGATCATGACGACCGCCTTGGTGGCCGGATCCTCATTAAACATTTTCAACGCTTCGGCAAATCGAAGCCCGATAATCGGATCTCCGCCAATGCCAATACAGGTGGTTTGGCCTAAATCGCTTTTCGTGAGAGCATTCACCACTTCATAGGTTAAGGTTCCGCTTCGCGAGATGACACCAATCGGCCCGGGCTTGAAAATTTTCCCCGGAATAATGCCAAGTTTCGCTTCACCCGCAGTGGTGATTCCCGGACAATTCGGCCCGATTAAAACGGCGTTTTTCGCCTTTACAGCATGATAGGCTTTCATCATGTCAGCTACCGGAATTCCCTCGGTGATGCAAACAATCAACTTGATTCCGGCATCCAACGCTTCCAGGATGCCGTCGGCGGCATAAGCCGCCGGAACGAAGATAACGGTCGCATCTGCTTGAGTTGCTTTTACGGCTTCTTGCATCGAATTAAACACTGGAACGCCCAAGGTCGTGGTTCCACCCTTGCCGGGAGTAACGCCACCGACCACCTTGGTTCCGTAATCGATCATTTGTTTCGCGTGAAACTGGCCTTCCCGGCCCGTAATCCCTTGAACTAAAACTTTTGTGTCTTTATTGACTAAAATTGACATGGGTGTCGTCTCCTAATCGGTTATGATATTTTTCGAAAAATGAACTAAAATTGTTTCGGTAACCGAAAGCGCTCTACCTCCCTCAGTACAGGTGGTAAAGCATCAAATAAACCACGACCCCGGTGACCGAGACATAAAGCCAGATCGGAAACGTCCATTTTGCAATTCTCATGTGCTTGTCAAATTTTCCCCGCAACGCGAAGTTCAACGTGACGAGAACTAAGGGAACCACGGTGAGTGCCAGCAAGGTGTGGCTGGTAAGAAGACAAAGATATGCCGTGCGAACCCAGTTGTGAACCGGGAAATGCTTCGATCCGATATGGACATGATAGACAATATACGACGTCAGAAAAAGCGTTGAACTGACCAAGGCGGAAAGCATACAGATTTTATGGTCTGCAATACGTTTATGACGTATAAACCAATAACCGAAAAGCAACAAAACAGCGCTGGTTGAATTTAAAAAAGCATTGAGCGTTGGGAGGGCTTCATACGGAATCATTTAAAGCTCGCCGGAGCTTAGGAGCGTACTACCCAAATAAACTTCCACTTTGGCGTTTCCGTAACCACTGACCATTAATTCAATCTTTTCTTTACCGTGATGAACTCCGCGATAGGCTAAATTGGTGGAGGCTTGATCGGTCACCCACACACTCACTTCCTGCTCGCCATCAAACGAAGGAAGCAAAACCGTGATGTAACTTTGTTTAAAGGGCAGTGTCTCTGCTCTTGAACCGGCGCTGACGACCAGGCTGACCATGTCACCCTCATGCGCTTTCGAAGCGCCTTCAGGGTTTTGCGTCAAAATCACACCAGCGCCGTGAGAAGCATCCATTTTCCATGCGACTTGCCCCACGCGAAGTTTAGAATCTTGGAGAAGCGTTTTTGCCTCGGTTAAATCCAGGCCGACCAGGCGCGGCATCTTAATTTCCGGAGGCGCTCCCAAAGAAACTGTTAAATCGACCAATGTATTTAACCCGACATTTTTTCCAGAGGGAGGATTTTGATCCACCACAACATTTTTCTTAGCGACCGGATGGGTGATATATTGAATATTGCCGCTCCTTAGTTTATTGTTTTCAAGCTGAAGCGTGGCTTCACGGATATCCAATCCGCGCAGGTCCGGTACCACAGACATCTCGGGTCCGTTGGACACTACCACTTGAACAGGGCGGCCTTTTTTAACACTCATTCCCGCATCAGGATCCTGGCTCAAGATTGTGTCTTTTGGAACTTTATCATTAAAGCTCGACCGGAGGACATAAAATGACAAGCCCTTTTTTTCCAAAAGTTGTTTCGCTTCTCCAACGGGTTTCCCATGAAGATCCGGAACCACAGTGTCTCCGCGCGATCCAATTCCAAGAACGCCGTTATAAAGATTAATGAACACCCAGATGCCGACCGCGATGAAGGCGGCGCTAAAAAGAAATTTCACAAACGATGATTTCACCCGGTTAAGCCCCCTTCATCATTCGCCGGCGCAACTGTCCGCAGGCGGCGGTAATGTCTTGGCCGCGTTCTTCACGCACCGTGACAGGAATTCTCGCTTCTTCTAAAATGGCTTGAAACGCCATCACCCGATTTCTGGAAGGCGCTTTTCCTTTGTATTCATCCATTGGATTTAGTGGAATCAGGTTGACGTGACAACGAAAGCCTCGAAGAAGATTAACCAATTGATGTGCAAGGCTCGGACTGTCGTTTACGTTGTCGATCAAAGTGTACTCAAACGTCATCCGGCGCTTAACCTTCGATTGATAGGTCCGGCATGCCTCCAAAAGTTCGCCGATTTTATATTTTTTGTTGACCGGCATCAACTTGTCACGAAGCTCATCATTGGGTGCATGTAAGGAAACGGCCAAGCGGATAGGGTGTCCCTCGTCCGCCAATTTTAAAATCATCGGCACATTCCCAACCGTTGAAACGGTCATGTGACGCATCCCAATGCCGAGGCCGTTTGGATTGTTGAGAAGTCGAATCGTTTTCAGCGTGTTGTCATAATTGGCCAAGGGTTCACCGGTTCCCATGAACACAATGTTAGAAATACGTTCCGTGGCATTTCGCTGCATGCTATATACTTGATCTAAAATCTCCCAGCACTCCAAGTTGCGTTTCAAGCCGAAGAGTCCTGAGGCGCAAAAGACGCAACCGTAAGCGCAGCCGGCTTGTGTCGAGACACACGCCGAAAGTCGATTCTCAAAAATCATGAGAACCGATTCAACCCCTTCACCGTCGGGAAGTTTAAAAAGATATTTTCGGGTCGGACTTGTTTTCGACTGTTCAACCGCTTCAATGCCCAAATGCCGAACTTCCCAGAGGCTCGTAAATCGCTCCCGTTGCACCTTGCTGAAATTGGTCATTGCCTCGAAATCGGTCACCAGTTTTTGATGAACCCATTGAAAAAGCTGCCGGGCACGATAGGCAGGCTCACCCTGCGCTTTCATCAAGGCGTCAAATTCTTCCGCGGTTAATCCCTGAATGTTAGTTTTCATGATTTTTTGATAAGACGGGCAGAAAAGAACCCGTCCATCTCATGATCTTGCGGGCGAACCTGCAAATATCCCTCTTTTGTAACCGCGCTTTTTGCAATAGAGGGCAAGTAGGGAAGGGGACTTTCCAAGATAAAATTGGAATTTTCCCTTAAAAAGCGCTCAATCACTTGTTCGTTTTCCTCGGGTTCCAAAGAACACGTGGCATACACCAAACGGCCGCCTTCCTTGACCATTTTACCGGCATTGGTTAAAAGGCCCCCCTGAAGGGGCGGGAACCGTTCAATATCCTCCGGATTTTTTTTCCATCTTGCATCCACTTTTTTTCGGAAGACCCCGGTTCCCGTGCAAGGAGCATCGACCAAAACACCGTCAAAGACTCCCGAGACAAAGTCGCTTAAAGAAAGACCATCGCCGACCATCGTACGAATGGAAGAAAATCCAAGCCGTCTTCGATTTTCTTCCACTCTTTCCATCCGGTCTTCATCCAGATCAAACGCCAGGATCTCTCCCTTGTTTTTCATCGCCTCGGCAATTTGGCAGGTCTTTCCGCCAGGCGCCGCGCATAAATCCAAAATTCTTTCGCCGGGTTTAGGGTCGAGAAGAAAAACCGGCAACAAGGCTGAACTTCCTTGAATCCAAAACAGGCCTTCTTGAAAACCCGGAATTTTTTCGATCGAGGAGGCTGATTCCAACGTAAAGGCGCCCGGAATGCCGGTCGATGAGACCGAAATCCCCAGGTTTTTACAAAGTGCTGCAAAATCGTCTTCCTCGATTCGAGAAAGATTTACCCTGGCGGTCAGAAGAGCTGGCGTGTTGTTCCATTCGAATAAACGGATTGCATTTTCTTTCCCAAACTGTTTAACCCACCGTTCAACCATCCATTGGGGGTGGGAATAACGAATCGACAAAAACTCCATCGGGTCGTCAGGGTAGGGGACTTCGGGGTCCATAGCCCAGTGCCGCAAAACCCCGTTCACAAATCCGACAGTACCCGCATGAGTATATTTTTTTGCAATGTTCACGGTTACGTCAACGGTCACCGGCTTCGGAATCGTCATAAATTCCAATTGATACCCCGCTAAACGCAAGAGGTTGACAATCGGTGGAGGCATTTCGTCAAGATCTCTTTCCGCAAGTTTTTTAATTTTATAATCCAGAAATAATCGATAGCGAAGGGTTCCACGAAACAACTCCGTGAAGAACGGACGATTTTTTTCCGGAAGACGTTTCAGAGATTCCTGTGAAATCTCTCCAAACGACTTTTTACCCGCTTCCCATTCAAGCATGGCTTGCATCGCCATCTCGCGGACGTCGATTCTAAAATCTTTTGTTTTCTTCGATGGCGTAACCATTAACGAAATCCCGTCCACTCATTTCTTTTCGATTTTCCGGTTTTACTTTAAGCAATAACACAGCCTCTTTTTTTGCCGCAACCGCCGGTCCCTCCGGGGTGACTGCCGCCACAAAACCGGGAGTTCCTTGAACCGGAACGACGGCCGCTTTATAAATCTTTAAAAGTTTATCCCGAAAACGTGTTTGCACGGCGCGATGGGGAGAAAGTCCCCGAACCTGATTGACCAGTTCCTGGGCCGGCCGCTGCCAATCAATCCACGTTTCGCTTTCCGCAATTTTCGGCGCCATCGTAGCCTTGGGATGATCTTGCGGATGGGCCACGGCTTTCCCGTCTAAAATCAAGGGCAACTGTTTTTTTAATAAGGAAGCTCCCGCCTCTGCAAGTTTGGCAAGAAGAGTGCCGGCATCGTCCTCAGGATTTATGGCGCAATCAATTTGAGCCAATACATCGCCGGCATCCCATTCGGGAGAAACATAAGCCAAGGTCACCCCTGTTTTAACTTCACCGGCCATCAAAGCACGCTCCACGGGAGCTGCTCCCCTGTATTTCGGAAGGAGGGATGGATGAAGATTGATCGTCCCAAGCTTTGGAATGTCGAGAATTTCCGGGGGAATATAGCCGCCATAAGCAATGCTAATAATCAGTTCCGGGTTTTCTTTTTTCATGGCCTCCACCAGCTCAGGCTCTTTCAGCGAAACCGGTTGCAATAAGGAGAGTTGGAGCTCCTCCGCTTTTTCTTTTAAAGCCGTTCCTGTTAGTTTTTGGCCGCGTCTGGCCGGTTTATCGGGTTTTGTAATCACTAAGGGATGAAATCCAAGTTCAGCAACAGCCTGCAAGGAGGGGACTGCAAACGCGCTGGAACCAAGAAAAATCAACCTAATGAAGCGGCCGATTCGGAACGCTCTTGACGAAGCTCTTCAAGCGTCATCTCGCGCAGATTTGTCGCCTTGTCAATGAATAGAATTCCGTTTAAATGATCAATTTCGTGCTGAAAACAGCGGCTTAACAATCCGTGCGCTTCAATTTTAATTGATTTTCCTTTAACATCCTGAGCTTTTACGATGACAAACTCCGCGCGTTCAACGTCTCCATAAAGATTGGGTAGGCTTAAGCAGCCCTCGACGCCGATTTGGGTCCCTTCTTCGTGGATTACTTTAGGATTGATGAGGGCTACCGGCGGCCCGTATTCTTCCCCGCAGTCGGCCACGAGAACGCGTTCGGAAACCCCGATTTGAGGCGCCGCCAATCCGACGCCGGGAGCCGCGTACATCGTTTCAAACATGTCATCAACCAATTGCTCCAAAAGCGGATCTCCGAATTTTGTAACCGGCTTCGCCTTTTTGCGAAGAATGGGATCATCTTTCAGTTTGATTTTTCGAACAACCGCCATAGATTACTCCTTCTTTTTTCCTTCCCAATCAACCTCTACGTTGACTTTAGGGCTATAGACACTCGTATAATTAATCCAATAATCTTCTTGCGTCACGGTAGCTTTCGCCCCCATGGTTCCAATGTTAAACGAATGCGTGACCAGAGGTTGACCATAGCCATCCATGTAGTTAAGAATGGCCGTCACGCCTTCCACCGGATGGTCGGTATTATTGACAAGCGTGTAATTCGTTCGCACTTCATAAGTGTTTGGATCTTGTGTACTTAAGATATCCGATTCCGGGGCTTGGACTAAAGCGGTGACATCATCTTTTCCTTTTGATGCGCCACTTTTTTTCTTTTCATCAGACTTGGACTTATCGGATGGAACGTCCGGAGCGTACTTCGCCCTTGTCACCAAGGCAGGACTTATTAAATCGGCAATTCCTGTTGATGAATTATATTCATAGACATAGCCTAAAGCTTTTCCCAGCAAAGGAACTGAAATCCATGCCTTCTCCCGATGAATCAGCACGCCTTGCATGATCGGTTTTCCATCTAAAAAAAGAAGGGCAGGGGATTTACTTTCGGGACAAGCCGGGCCGGTATAGCCTTCATTTGCCCCGCAGAGAATACGGCCTTGATGGGTAACCTGGATTCCTAAAATCGGAAGAACATCATCAACGGCAACATACAAAACATTTTTATTTGTGAAAACCGGTTTCGTGTAAACCATATTATTAACATATAATTCAATGGAAAGATTTTGAGCAAACGAAAATCCGATCAACAAAACCCCAACCATCAAAATAATTCTTTTCATTTTGATCATTTTGTTTAATTAGAGATCATCCCGCGAATCCCTCCGAATAGAAGATCAAGCTTAACGGTGGGCAAAGCACTCTTCACGTATCTCGGTATCACCCAAAAGCGTTGTAAACTTAAGAGTTCGCAAGTTTATCTCATCACGTGGGTCCTTGGCCCAACCCAGGGCTCCGCCAAACCCCAAGGTATCATATGTTCCCAACAATCCACATTGACTCACATGAGCGACCGTCATCTTAAAGGTAGTTCCATCCAGTATACCAGCCCGGCACAAAAGCGCTTCTTTAGGTGCAGCGGCGCCAACGGACATCAATGCAAGAAGTTCTAATGCACTTCCAGCCTTCGTAGCAAGCCCCATGCTCCATTCCTCTTGAACCAGTTTTTCAATATCCCTATAATTAAGCCCCGGATCAAGAAAATTCCAAAGTTCACGTTCAGGGATAAGAAACGGCATTGATATAATCCCGTGACCACGAATTATACCTTCGACGCCATAGGGGAAAGCCCCGAGTCCCGGACTTCCAAACTGAATCGCTGTTTTTACGCGAAGGTCAACTTTACCGTTTTCGTCTTGAAATCCATGTTGAACAGTAACAATATCGACTTTGTCACCAAAATGATTCCCATGGATGTGTGCAAGTCGATCGTTTCCAGAGGTCGTGACATCATAGTCACCGTGAATTTTTCCGACAGAGTTACTGACGTGGAAATTCAAATGGTCTGGCTGTTCCTGATAAACACTTGTATGAGATCCAAGATACGCAAAAACGGGTGAAAATAAAACGGCTGCTGCTTCATTTGTGTTCATCTAAAATCTCCTTTTGATATATGACCTAAAAACTTATCCTATACTATTGATATTCATTTGTCAAGGTTTCTCTATCGGTACCCTTAGGCCGTTAACCCCTCAACTCGAGATAGAAGTGCGCCTTAATAAATTTCGCCAAATGTTTCTTTGGCGAAATTGCGTACAGTATATACCCACAGTAGCAATTCGCAAGATTTTAGAAGGGTTACTCCCCCTTTTGAAGCCTCCCTGAATAAGGGCCCTCTAGGAGCTCGTTTTGGGGGAAAGGACGACCTCTAGGTCGTTTGTTAGTCGATCGTGTTGAATTGCGAGTCGACGCCCATATCTTTTAATTTTCGGATATTATCGCGAGCCATCTCTAGAGCGTTATTTAAATTTTCGTTTCCTTGAAAGATGGACTCCATGCCGACGTTCACATGCTCGGGATTTGAGTCTTCCAAATACAACCGCATTTCATCGATGCCTTGCAAAAAATAATGAATGCCGCTAATCCCAAGATTTAATTGTTCTTCAAGGCTTGGACGAACATCGTCAGTAATCTCCATCGATTCAATTTCATTAAGGCGTTCCGTGATGACGGTATAGATTCGATCGAGGGTGGTTAAAAATTCTTCCGGGGAAATTTCTTTTTTCAGAATTTTATCTCCGGCTTCTCTCAATTGATTATAATGGATGTTAATCCGCTCCGGCGGGGGCGCCGAAACAGACTCTGAAATCCGGGGTAAAGGCATCTTACACGACTCGCAGAACTTTTGTCCGTCGGGATTTTGGTGTCCACATTTTATACAAACAAGCATTGTGGCTAAGTCTTCTACGAAAAGGATCCCCTCCCCTCTCTTGAAGAAAAACGTCTGATGAACTTTGAACCAGTCATCGGTCTTGAGATCCATGTGGAGCTCGGGACCAAAACCAAACTTTTCTGCGGATGCGCAAACGTCTTCGGCGCTGCGCCCAATACGCAAGTTTGCCCGGTTTGTCTTGGTCTTCCGGGAACGCTGCCGGTACTGAACCAAACGGCGGTGGAATTTCTTCTACGTGCCGGATTGGCGTTTGGATGCAGCTCTCCGGAAAAAAGCAAATTCGACCGGAAGAATTATTTCTATCCGGACATGCCAAAAAATTATCAAATTTCACAATATGATCTTCCCTTCGCCGTACAAGGAAAGCTCGCCATCCATGCGGAGGGTTCATCCAAAGAGATCCGGATCCATCGCATTCACTTAGAGGAAGACACGGGAAAATCGATTCATGCAGGCGCAGCCGGAGGACGAATGGGGGCTTCGGATTATACCTTGTTGGATTATAATCGCGCCGGGGTTCCCTTGATAGAAATCGTCACCGAGCCGGACATCAGAACCCCGTTGGAGGCAGTCGACTTTTTGCAAAAACTCCGGCTAACCCTCCAAACCTTGGATATCAGCGATTGTAAAATGGAAGAAGGCAGCATGCGTTGTGATGCCAACGTGAGCCTGCGTCCAGTGGGAGCGGCAACGTATGGAGCAAAAGTTGAAGTGAAGAACATGAACTCTTTCAAAAGTGTTCGCGACGCATTAATTTATGAAATCGAACGTCAAACAAAGGCGCTTCAGAACGGGGAGCGCTTGGTTCAGGAAACCCGTGCCTGGGATGAAGGAAAAAAATTTACATTCTCCATGAGAAGCAAAGAAGAAGCGCATGACTACCGTTATTTCCCAGAACCTGATCTTCCGCCGTTTGTTGTTGATCAAAAACTGCTTAAGACGATTCAATCAACCTTGCCCGAATTACCCGAGATTCGGCGAAAGCGATATGAGTTGGAATTTTCTCTCTCCTCGGAAGAATCCGAATTTTTAGTTGAGAGTTTATCGCTGTCTTTGTTTTTCGATCAAACGGTCAAACTTAAAAAAGCGCCGAAAGAAATCACCAACTGGCTTCGCGGCGATGTCTCAAAATTGCTGAATGAACAAGGAAAAGAGATCGCCCAAACCAAACTATCGCCGGGACTTCTCATTGAACTTATTGAGCTCATTGAAAAAGGGACCATCAGCGGTAAAATTGCCAAAGAAGTTCTGCCGGAAGTATTACTCGAAGGGAAATCCCCTTCCCGCCTCATTGAAGAAAAAGGGCTCACCCAAATTTCGGATAATGCGAGTCTTGAACCGGTCATCCTCGAAGTGCTCCAAGATACAGGAAGCAAAAAAGCGGTCGATGACTATCTAGCAGGCAACGAGCGTTCTTTTGGATTCCTGGTCGGATCGGTCATGAAAAAAACAAAAGGAAAGGCCAATCCGCAAGTGATCAACCAACTCTTGAAAAAAGCCTTGGATAACCTAAAGAAAGTCCCCAAATAGAAGGCAATTCATGTTCTCCCGAGAATACTGAAGCGTGCAGAAACAAACGAACAAATCATGGCCTAAAAAGATTCTCATTGCATCACCTCGCGGTTTTTGCGCCGGGGTTGAACGCGCCATTGAGGTGCTGGAGCGCATCCAAAACGCCAATCCAAATGAGCAGATTTATTCGTATCATCAAATCGTGCACAATACGCATGTGGTTCGCCGGTTCGAGAAAAGCGGGGTCCAATTCGTTGACGAGATGACTCAAATCCCGGAGGGCGGCACCGTCGTGTTCAGCGCCCACGGTGTTTCACCCGAAGTGCGCAGGCAAACCGGAGAACGAAAACTGAACTGGGTGGATGCCACGTGTCCCTTGGTGGAAAAGCCACATCGCGAAGTCAAAAAATACGCGGATCAGGGTTATACGATTCTTTATATCGGCCATGCGGGACATGATGAAACCATCGGCACTATGGGCGAAGCGCCCGAACATATGAAATTGATCGAAACGGTGGAAGACGCGCAAAGCGTGCAAGTGGAAAACCCCGAAAAATTGGCCGTGACGACGCAGACCACTCTTTCTTTGGACGATACCGCTGAAATCATCGCCGTGTTGAAGAAACGTTTCCCCGCCATGATCGCTCCACGAAGTGAAGACATCTGTTATGCCACGCAAAACAGGCAGGACGCCGTCAAAGAGATGGTGGAACGGGGAGCGCAAGCCATTGTCATTGTCGGATCATCGAATAGCTCAAACGCCCATCGCATGCGAGAAGTGGCCGAGCGTTCCCTTTTGGCGCAACATTATCCCAATCAAACATCCGAAGGCCCCTCCTATCTCATTGATGATGTGAAAGAATTAACCGATCGAGAATCGCTTTTCTATGGACTCGAAGCAGTCGGGCTATCGTCCGCCGCCTCGGTCTCCGAGGATAAGTTTCAAGAAGTTGTCTCGTGGTTCCGTGAGCGCGGGACAGAACTTGTAGAAGAAGTTGTGGTTGCGGATGAATCAAAAATTCACTTCGCGCCCCCCCAAGGTCTTCGGGTTGCTATCCGCTGAAACGAGCATCGTCAACCGGCAAGAGCTGGAATCACGAGAAGAAAAACTTCTTGCTCCGTATGCATTAAAATCAAGCCAAAGCCGCGGCAGAAAATTCTCCGAGCCCGAGCATCACTATCGCACCGCATTTCAGCGGGACCGCGATCGTGTCATTCACTCCTCCGCGTTCAGAAGATTGGAATACAAAACTCAAGTTTTCATTTATCATGAGGGAGACTATTATCGTACACGATTAACCCACTCTCTTGAAACTTCGCAAATTTCAAGAACGATAGCCAGAGCCATCCGCCTAAATGAAGAGCTTTGCGAAACGCTTGCACTCGCGCACGACATGGGACATCCGCCTTTCGGGCATGCCGGGGAAAACGCCATGAACGAACTGATGAAAAAACACGGCGGATTCAATCACAACATGCAGTGCCTTCGAATCGTCGAAGTGCTTGAGGACCGTTACCCCGATTATCCGGGATTGAATTTAACCTGGGAAGTTCGTGAAGGAATCGTGAAACACACGCTGGGCCTCGATTATCCCGAGATTAAGCGTTACGAACCGGAGTGGTCCCCTACCCTGGAAACTTGCGCTGTCGATTTGAGTGATGAAATCGCCTACAATAATCACGATCTGGATGATGGGTTAACCTCCGGAATGCTTCGTCTCGAAGACTTAAAAGAAATCGAGTTGTGGAAGGACACTTGGGAAAAAATTGCCGGAACTTCCAAAAACCAACATGAACGGCCTTTAATTCACGAAACGATCAAGACGATTATTAACACTCAAGTAGTCGATCTCATCACAACTACCGTCCAAAACTTGCAGTCCAACAGAATATCTTCCGTGGAGCAAGTTCGAAAATTTCCCGGGCACCTGGTCTCCTTCTCAAAGACAATGGAAAAGAAACATCTCCAACTGAAGCACTTTCTGAGTGAAAATCTATATCAATCTTATAAAGTGATTCAAATGACCGAGAAGGGTAAGCGCATTATCCGTGATTTATTTAAAACGTTGACAGAAATCCCCAAACAGCTTCCTCCGCACATTTTGGCCCGAACGAAAGATGAATCGATTGAACGTGTGGTGTGCGATTACATCGTGGGGATGACCGACAAATTCGCTCTCGACGAACACAAACGCCTTTTTGACCCCCACGAACGCTTCTTAGGCTCTTAACCTAAAATCGAAATTGAACTCTATTATCCGACGTTGATCGTTTTAAGGGAGTATGGGTTGAGACATAGCTTCGAAACGCATCTCGTGTGGTCATGTTTGTGGAGACATACGATACTCCTTCCAATGAAAAGGGTACATCCGGTTTACGGAGCAAGGCTATTGCATATTTCTTTGTCCAAGAAATCGATCTCCCATGATGCGAAAATCTTATTCTCCTGCCACCACGAAGAGATGGGTCATAGTTGTACTTAATGCCGGACGGAATTAATTGATCGGTCGACCACAACCTTTCCAAAAGAGGAGCGATTGAATTTAAGCTCACTCGAACGATCACAATTTCGCGCTCTTCCGAAACGGTGTAGTGCAAATGTGCTTCTGAAATGGCACCTTTATCAATTCTGCGACGAACGGAACTGGAGGGAATAAACGCAAAATCTGCCTTTGACGACTCTCTCACGGCATCCGCTAAACATTCTCCAAAAACGGTAGTGCGGCCGCCGTTACCCTTCAATTCAAAATGGGTATGTCCAACAATTTTTCTCCATTGTTGTTCTTCCAGAGCGACCCAAGGCCTTAATTCCTTCATCGCTCTTCGATCGTTCTTGGAGACTTTAGCCGTCACGTCCCGAATTTGTTCCTTAGCGCCAATACATCGATTATTTTCATCAAAACTCAGCGTTAATTTTCCAACACGTTGACCGTAACCGCCAACTTGGGCCACCAAAACATTATTCACGTGATCCATCAAGACTCGATGCGGATGTCCGTTTAAAATGGCTGAAAATTGAGGAAATTTTGCGGCCAGGCGAAGTGCCGTCTCTTCAGGCAAATGGGTAACGCCCACCACTGCATCCGATTGTTTTAGCAATTTAGGTAATAATGCATCGGTTGTTTCAAAGGGATCGACGACTCGAACATGACGACGATTAAGCTCGGGGAGCACGTTTGGATCCGGTACAGTGAGGGGCAAGAATGCGACACGAACCCCATTAACGACTGCAGACGACTGAAATTTCCAGGGCACATCTGTACCAAGCACCGGGATAAAATTCGAAAGAAAGTCATGGTCAGACAAACTCCTGAGCCTCCGAAGGCCTTCCAAGCCATGACGAAAATCATGATTTCCCAAAAGCTCAAAGAGATATCCCAGCTGGTTTCCTTCCAGGATGGCGGATTCTCCACGACTTTCATTGACCGCTATTGATCCATAAAATCCATCCCCTAATCCGACCAACGGGTCTTCCGGCTTTCGGCCCCATTCCCGTAAGGTTGCTCTTCGTCCAGCGGCTCCGCCAATAGGACCGTTACCTGTAAACGGGTAAGGCTGATGGAAGCCATGCACATCACTGTAATGATAGATGTCAACAGTTTTAGACGTTATGCTCATAACCTTATTAAGATAACTTAACTGCAGCATTTTTCCTATTAAAAAAATGTTAATTTTTCGACACATCGAATTAACCGGGAAATGGTTAAACGCGTAAATCACATCGGAATTGCGGTAAAATCGATTGACGAAGCATTAACGTTTTACCGGGATTCGTTGGGATTAAAGGTTTCTTCTATTGAAGAAATTCCTCATGAAGGGGTGCGAGTGGCGATTTTACCGGTTGGAGAAACGCGCATCGAACTTCTGGAACCGTTAAACGAACAAAGCCCTCTTCATAAGATCTTGGAAAAACGCGGGGAAGGGATTCATCATGTGGCTTTCAGCACAAACGATATCCGGGAAATTGCTAAAAAAATGAAAACACTGGGCGAACCTCGTTCAGGCGCGGAAGGCTCAAAAATTACATTCGTTCATCCTCGTGACACCCACGGTGTCCTCGTCGAGTTCTGCGAAGAAAAACGATAAACTTCTACCCCCGAACCAGCTTCTTCAAGGACGCCATGTCGGGACGGTCCCATTGATGAGCGCCGATGTATTGATATTGAATAATTCCAGCATCATCAATATAAAAAAAAGAAGGGCGGGCAATGTTAATGGAATCCCAGCTTAAATACGTATAAACGCCGTAGGATTTCGCGACCTCACGGTCTTTATCGCTTAAAAGTGGAAACTTTATCCCTTCTTTTTTCAAAAAAGCAGCCATCGGTTCAAGACCCTGACAACAAATTCCTAGAACATTCACTCCAAGATCTTTCAGCTCGCTTAATTCCTGATGAATTTTTCGAATATGATTGGCGCAATTCGGGCACCAGGTGCCGCGAAAGAAAAACAAAAAAACTTTTTTCCCGGTAAAATCAGATAAGGATATGTTTCCGCCCTCCACGGAAGGCAGGGTAAACGGGGGGGCCTTCTCCCCTACTCCGATGGGTTTTTCAGCAATTCCAATGAACATCCTTAACCCCTTTCTAGCTGACCGCTAAATCGTGAATAAAAGGAAGATTACGAATCCGAAGCCTTCTTCCCTTGGCTATTTCCTTCTCGAGCAATTTTATTAATGCATAAACACGCTCTTCAAGATAGACCGCTTCTAAAATTGTCTGTTTATCTTGCAATTCGCAAGGCAATGCCGAAGCAATAAAGTCAGTCATAATCCCGACATCCAAATGAGGGGCTGAAAAAACGGTGAATCCCCACGATGGCGAATGAAGCGCCCGCGAGAACGAATCAAATAATTCTTTTCGCAATCGAGTCTGCTTGAGTGCCGAATCTTCCGGCTCATCAAACAATTGAACTTTCGCACGACGGTACGGACGATTCGACTCAATCCGAGTGATCTTCGCCCGTTTCAATCCATGCAGCAAAATATTATAGCGGCCTTCTGAAAGTTCATCTACGCGGGCAATTTGCCCCATGCAAGCCATCTCAAAAATCGGGGGATTTCCATAGTAATCTTCTTTCCAGCCCGGCTTCAATAAAACAATTCCCACCAGCCCATCAGCCTCTACAGTTTCTTTCACCATCTGTTTGTAACGGGGCTCAAAAACGTGCAACGGCAAAAAATTATGTGGAAATAGCACAACGTTCGGAAGCGGAAATAGAGGCAGCGGACCTTGATACCCACGAAGCGAGCTGAAGAGGGCCATACCTTAAAATTAGATTTTTAAACGGCAATCCCTACACGAAATTACATTTAACCCATGTAATTTCGTGAGAGGAACCGGGGATTTTTCCTGTCGTTTCGCTAACGCTTCACTTTTCCTTCGGCGGAAAAATCCCGTTCAATTTTTGCGAATGAAAAAAACGAATGTTAATCCGCAAAAATTGAACCCAGGGAGATAATTATGAGTGTCAAAGATAAGGAGGTGTTAAACTCAAAAGCCCTGGAACCACCCTTTCTTGCCGCTTGTCATCGAAAACCCACGGAGAAAACCCCGGTCTGGTTTATGCGGCAGGCGGGCCGTTACATGCCGTCCTACCGCCGTCTCCGGGAGAAATACGATTTAATTACGTTGTGCAAAACCCCCGATCTCGCGACAGAAATTACCCTTCAACCCATTAAAGAACTTGGGGTTGATGCCGCCATCTTGTTCTCGGATCTCCTTTTTCCCCTCAATGTTTTAGGGGTAGACTTTCACTTCGCCTCCGGGGAAGGACCGGTGATTACTACAAGCATTAAAAGCCGGGAAGATGTAGCACGCCTCCAAATCGAAGGAGTAGAAGAGAAGCTTAATTTTGTCTTCTCCGCTATCCGGATGGTCCGGAAAGAATTAAACCCCTCCATTCCATTAATCGGATTTGCCGGAGCCCCGTTTACGCTGGCAAGTTACATGCTGGAAGGCGGACACTCGAAAAATTTTCTGAAGACCAAACAATTCATGCTGGAAGAACCGGCGGCCTGGCATTTGTTGATGTCGAAAATCGTAACTGTTATCTCCGACTACCTTTGCCATCAAATTGACGCCGGGGTTGACGCTGTCCAACTGTTTGACAGCTGGGTGGGCGCCTTGGCCCCCCATCATTATGAACACTTTGTGCTTTCCCATTCCTTGAAAATTTTGGAAGCTGCCGCAAAAAAGAACGTGCCGGTCATCCATTTCGGGACTGGAAATTCAAGTTTTCTTGAACTTTTCGCCCATGCCGGTGGAGATGTCATCAGTGTCGATTGGCGAACTCCTTTGGATGTGGCTTGGAGGAAAATTGGCCCGAACAAAGCGATTCAAGGCAACCTTGACCCTGCCGCTTTGTTTGCGCCTTTACCCGTTTTAAAAAACGAAGTCGAATCGATCCTTAAATTGGCGAATCGAAGGTCGGGACACATTTTTAACTTAGGACATGGAATTCTGCCGGAAACTCCGGTCGATCATGTGAAAGCGGTGATAGAATGGGTAAAGAATTGGTAAAAACAGGCGTTTTATTGATGTCTCTGGGAACTCCCGAAAACTTGGATGACATGGAAGCCTACCTTTTGGATATCCGCCACGGGCGGTCGGTAAGCCCGGAGTTTGTCCGGGAGTTAAGAACGCGGTATGAAAAGGCCGGAGGACCTTCGCCGCTCCTCTCCATCACCAATCGCCAAGCCGCGGCCCTTCAGCAATCGCTGGATCCAAACCTGTTCCGCGTTTATGTGGGAATGCGTCATTGGCGTCCTTATATCGATTCGGTTGTAAAAAAAATGATCGATGACGGCGTCGAAACCATTGTCTCGTTTCCCCTGACCCCGTATTATTCAGCGTTGAGCACTAAAGCGTATCACGAAAAAGTGCAAGAAGCGCTGGCTTCAAGCAACGTCAACTTAGTTCGCATTGACGCGTGGAACACTCATCCGCTTTTCTTGATAACCTATGAGACCCTAATTCGTGAAAAATTAAAAAGTTTCTCTGAGAATGTTCAAGTTCTGTTCACGGCACACAGTCTTCCTGAAAGCGTGTTAAAAACGAACGATCCCTATCCGGGTCAATTCTTGGAAACGGCGGAGGCCTTAGCCCAAAAACTGAATCTTCCTTATTGGAGCTGCGCTTACCAAAGCCAAGGAGGAAGCCGTGAACCCTGGCTTGGACCGACGGTCGAACAAAAATTGGAAGAATTCGTTCGCGAAGGGAAAAAAGAAGTTCTTGTGGTTCCGATTGGATTTATTTGCGATCACATGGAAATTCTTTATGATATCGACATTCTTTTCAAAGGAATCGCCAAAGAACAAAACATCCGGCTTGAACGGACCGCGCTTCCCAACGATCATCCGCAATTTATCAGTGCATTAAAATCGGTTCTTCTTTCAACTCTGGAAACCGCAACCGTCTCAAAATGACCGTCGCGGTTGTCGGAGCTGGCATTACCGGGCTTTCCGCCGCATATTTTCTGGAAAGACTCTCCCCTACCCCGGAAAGGATTTTGTTGATTGAAAAAGCAAAAACGGTGGGGGGATTAATTGAAACGTTCCGTTGGGAAAATTTTCTTCTTGAAAAAGGCCCGGAAGCGTTAATCTCTTATAAAAAAAGCGGGATTCAACTCTGCAAAGACTTAGGGCTTGAGCCCTCGCTTTTTGAGTCAAATCCCGAGAACAATCGAACGTTTATGGTGAAGAATGGCAAACTGTTTCCTCTTCCCTACGGAATTCTTTCGCCTCTGCGTCAACCTAAGCTTCGGCTGGCTGCAACGTTTGCGTTTACTCCGCTTTTATCACTTAAGGCAAAGATTCGCATGGCTCTTGAACTTTTGGTTCCCCCAAAAGACACTCCAGGAGACGAATCCATCCGGCATTTCGTGAGCCGGCGCATGGGAAAAGACTTTTTTGAAACGTTGGTTGAACCTTTGCTCTCCGGTGTGTACGGAAAAAATCCGGGAGATTTAAGTGCCGGTATGGTTCTCAAGGAGTTGGTAAGTGCTGAAGAACGCTATGGCGGAATCACCAAAGCCCTTTTACATTCTAAAGCATTGACAGGACCCAGAAAATCGATCTTTGTCAGTTTAAAAGAAGGGCTTGGACAGCTTACCCGACGTCTTGCTGAATCTCTAACTTCCACCAAAATCTTTTTAAATTGCGAAGTAACAGCCATTCAAAAGAATGGACAAGGCTGGCATCTTATGGGAAGTGACGGCTTGAACGAAAACGTTGACGCCATAGTGATGGCTTGTCCCGCCTTTGCCGCAAGCCGCTTAATCCAACCCTTTGACGAAGTTTTAGCCGGACATCTCGGAGGCATTGAGTACAGTTCCGCCACCATTTTTACTTATGCTTTCAACCGAGAGGACGTTGGACACGCACTAAACGGGTATGGTTTTTTAATTCCTCCGGAAGAAAACATTCCAATTCATGCGTGCACTTGGACCTCCAGTAAATGGGATCACCGGGCGCCTCCCGGCAAAGTTATCATTCGGGCCTACGCCCCCATGCTGGTCACAGACGAAGCAACGCAACAAATCATTCTTAACTATCTGCGATCGCTTCTATCGATAAAAAACGGTCCGCTCTTTGAGGAAGTCTATCCCCTGCCCTATTCGATGCCTTTTTATCGCGTGGGACACTCTGAGCGGCTATTAAAAATCAAGAAAAATCTTTCAAATCATCCCGGACTGTTTCTTGCCGGCGCCGCCTACGAAGGCGTTGGCATTTCCGACTGCATTGACTCCGCGCGACGTGCGTCAGAAGAGACACAAAAGTATCTGCATTAAACGAAGTAACGAAATTGATTTTCACTTGTTTGCTTCAACCGCTCTCCCCCGACTCTCCTATAGAAAGCTTCTGCCGCTGCCTCGAAACAGATTTGGAAAGAAAGCAATCCTTCATTTCGAGCAACTGCGGTTATGGTGTTCCATAACGCTCGACCACATCCGGACCCTTTAACATCGGGTTCAACAAACATCCAACGAAGTTCGCCGTTTCTGTTTCTCTTATCGTCCGGAACTCTTAGGCAGGCCATGCCTACAAGTACACCACGGTCGTGTTTGGCGATGTAAAAACGAAGCGATGGCTTCGCAAGATGGCTCTCTGTAACGACCAAATAAGGACGTTTTGCTTCGATTTGATCCGGAGTGTAGAGTAACTGTCCTTCCTCATCAGTACAAGAGGCTTTCGAACGGATGACCAGATCTGTCAAGACGGCAGCCGTTTGTGGGCCATAACCCGCAGGTTCAATATTAAACGACTGAACTTGTCTAGTTTCAGGACAAACGCTTGACGCAAAAACAGTCCTCATAAAAATAAATCTCCTTTTTTAGAGTAATGACAAATTATAATATTTATTGAAATCGGAGTCAAGGTTTTTTTGTAAACTTTTCATGAACATTTCGAAAGGATTGGATGAAGCAGGGTTCGTTTCGAAAAAAGAGTAAAAGATAACCATCATGAAACGGTGTCTTATCCTTCTACTTTTGTTAGTCTTGGCTGGAATTGTTTCCAACGCCGGAACCCTGCCGGTCTCTGGACAAGACAGACAAGAGACGATCTCGGTCACGGGACGAGGGGAAGTGACCGCAATCCCCGATTTGGCCGCCGTAAATTTTGAAGTCGTGCAAGAAAACGCCGATTTATCCCAAGCGGTGGCCGCGGAACGTTCGGTGATGAAACAGGTTGTGACCGCGCTTGGCAATGACGGAATCGCAGGAAAAGACATCCAAACCGTCGCTTACAGGATTACTCCGAAAACAAAATGGGATCACGGAACGTCAACGACCATAGGCTATGTGGTCGCCAACCAAATCCGAGTGACCCTTCGCAACTTAAAACAGGCGGGGCAAATTTTATCGGACGCGGTTTGTGCAGGTGCGAATCAGGCTAATGGACTCGAGTTTATTGTTGAAAACAAAGAGAAATATATCGCGCTAGCGCTGAAGAAAGCGGTAGAAGATGCAAAAATGAAAGCACAGGTCATTGCTGAAGCTACCGGTGCAAATGTGGGGCACCCAATCTATCTGAATGAGATAGAAAGTTTTTCGCCTCCTCCCCGGCCTTTATACATGGCCCGTAATTCGGATGCTCCAGAGCCGGTCTCCCCGGGTGAAGAGACGATTACAGCCGGTGTGAATGCGACGTTTGTCTTGGTCAACAAATGAAAAGAATTCGTTTATTTTTATTCTTCTTTCTTTTGGCCAGTCTGCTAAACCCATCGTTTGCCCAAACGCAGCCGACGGTCACCGTGACCGGTCATGGTGAGGCGGAATTGAAACCGGCCGAAGCTGTCTTTATGTTCGTCCTGGAACGGCAAGGTCCTGAGATTGGACAACTGTTCGGATGGGTCGATGGTTTGTCCTCAACCTTTATTGATAGTCTCAAAAAAATAGGAATTCCTAAAAAAGACATTAGCGACAAAGGAAATATTATCATACAAAATTATCTCGGCGAGCAAGTTCAAGGGAACATTTCCGATCTCTATAAGGTAAAACGTCAAATACAGGTCACCCTCAGAGATCTTCAGCTCCTCGATAAAGTTCGTAACAAAGCTACCGAACAAGAAATAACTCAAGTGAATGGACCGATCTTTGATTATCCGGATCGAGGCATGGCTGAAGAAACCGCCCGTCTTCACGCAATGGATGATGCAAAAAAGAACGCCATGACTCAAGCGCCAGGAATGACTCTGGGAACTCCGCAAGTTCTCTCCAAAAATGTCTCGACATCTCTGGCTTCACAGGCATCGATACCCGGAGAAATGACCTTATCGATGGATGTTTCTATCACTTATCCTCTTGCCGGTAAAAGCGACTCAAATTTATCCAAATAAGTATCATAATTAAACGAAGATTGAATTCTCTTTTGTGCCGCGCTTCCTAAACGATAACTCAAGTCACGATCGTGCAATAAGCAATTCATCTGTTTTGAGATAAGAGATTCATTGAACGGATCGACCTGGATCCCAGTTATCCCATCTTGTACAATTTCAGCCGGACCCGCGTGATTCGTGACAATCGACGGCTTGCCAAAAAGGCCGGCTTCACAGGCAACAAGCCCAAAGGGTTCGTCAAGGGGAACATAGATAACCGCGTGGCACGAGCAATAAAAATCTTTTAATTGATCCCGATCAACCCATCCCGCAAAGCGGATTAACTTTTTTATCCCAAAACGTTCCGCTAATTTCTCCGCTTTCTTTCGCCAGTATCCATCGCCGGTTAAAACAAGTCTGGCGGAAGAATTTCCAAGCCGTGAAAAGGCTTTGATAACGGTTTCGAAGTTTTTTATCGGCTCAAGGCCTGCCGGGGCCAGAAATGTAAATGGCCCTTCCGAAAATTGAGGAGCTTCCGGCGCGATGTCCCCTACCCCCAGTGGAATCACGACGGCCGATCGTTGATATACTTTATGAATCAAGGTTCCAACATAATCACTAATAGCAAAAATCTTGTCTAAACTTCGAACCGTTTTTTGATCCAGCAGGACCTCTTGGGCATTGCGTTTTCTACGAAGCCTATGGCTCCACGGGAAATAAAATTTCGGATCCAAACGGGAGCCCAGGAAATGCGGGGAAAGCTCTTCTTCATAAAGTTGCCGGGGTGGTTCTGTCGCATTGCAGATCACCGGAGGAAATGTGGATGACTTCTCCTTGGCCAATCCAACCCAAAGGGTTGCCGGAAAATTTCCGGTCATGATGAGGTCTGCTTTTTCGGCGAGTTTCAAAATCGACGGAATTTCAGAGCTTTCATCCATCATCACGACTGAAATTCCAAGGTTGGAAAGTTCAGGTGCGATAGTTCTCGGGTCTCGCAAAGTCGCGTAGGTCATCCGATGACCCCGCAAGGCGAGGCCTTTTACAAGCCAATAATAAGAAAGCTGGGCGCCCCCTTGATTCGAAAGCACCGGATGAACAAAAAGGATGTTCATGGAATCACAGTGCGAAAAATTTCAGCATAACGTTCAATGCAGTTTTTCCAGCTGAAACGCGCTAGCTGTTCTTTGCCAATTTTCTTTTTTTTCTCAACCTCGTAAGTATTGGACAGCGCCTCAAGAATCGCTTCAACCATTTCGTCAATATCGTGAGGATCGAAATAAAATGCACCTTGCCCGGCAACCTCCGTAAGGCTTGCCGCACGGCTGCACGCCAATGGGATTTCTGCAGCGAATGCCTCCAGCACCGGATAGCCAAACCCTTCATAAAACGAAGGAACGGCGACCAACGACGCATGACGGTACCACGACAAAACCGTTGAACGTTTTTCGACAGCTCCAAGCAAATTGACGGCAGAGTCAATCTTTAATGAAGACGCTAATCCCTGAAGGGGGTTCTTTTTGCGGATAATCCAAGGGCCAAAACTTGACGGCCACGTTGGATTATCACCAAGGATAACCAGCCGATGCGGTATCCCCCTTCGTTTCAATTTTGCGAAGGCCCGCAAAAGCCCGTCAAAATTCTTCCGCGGCTCCGATGTGCCGATGGCAAAAATGTATTTTGAAGGATAATCGATCCGTTCATTTCCCGGATCCAAATTGGGGTCAAACCCAAGATAAGCGGTTGAAATTTTTGAATCCGGAAGATTTAGATATTTTTTAATTTCAGTTTGCGTGTATTGAGAGCTTGCAATAACGTGGATTGCCGCTGAAATTGCCTGAGTGTATTTTTGCCGAAGCTTTGCCTCTCCCAAAGGAAACGCAAAAGGCGTTAAATCATGAATGGTAAGGATGGTAGGCGCCGACGTTTTAAACGAAGGCAAGTTGAAAGGCGACCAGAGCGTCCATTCGTTTAGCAAATCAGCAACCCTCATCAGGGGAAATGAATGAAGCAACTCTTTGGGGACGACACCGGCGTCACTGGCGGTCACCAGGCTAAGATCGACGTCGGCAGGACGTATCTCTGCCCAGGCCTGCAGAAAGCCGGAGGCGAAATGGCCCATCCCCCGCTGATCGCGGGAAAGCGGCGTCACATCGACGGCAATTTGCTTTTTCATCATTAAACTGGCGGAGAGAGAGGGATTCGTTCTCGTTCGTCAATTTTTTCCGCTTCTACGCGAGAAAAAATTGCCTCTCTCGGTCGGGGAATTTTCTTTTCGTTTCGGAATTCCCTGAATTCCTCCACTCATCCTCCCGATGGGTCGGCAGAAAATTCCCTTCGAATCCCTCTCGTGAGGGTCAATGTCAATCGTTTAATACGAACTCTATTCTTATCTGCATGTTAGGTGGAGTTGGCGGAGAGAGAGGGATTCGAACCCCCGATAAGCTTGCGCCTATAGCGGTTTTCAAGACCGCCGCCTTCAACCGCTCGGCCATCTCTCCATCGCTAAACTTTTTCAACCGGATGGGCTTCTCCTGTATCGTATATATTCGCGTGATCAAGGACTATGTGGGTCGCTTGTGAACGCGGGCGAGACAGATATGAGTGTGAGACGGTTTTAATCGATCATCGGTCATCGGATTAAATCAAGATACAACGAAAAATTCACCGAGTCGAACGAGCGTCAAATCCCCGCGCGATCAAGAACCATGCGCGCGAATGGAAAAGCGCTGGTGAATGCCGGCGAAACCGCATTGAGCACGTGAATCGAGTTTTCGCCTTTTTCAATGAGAAAATCAAGAACCAACTTCTTTTCACGAACGTTCACCAATTGCGCACGAATACCGACATGGGAGCTGGGAATTAATTCTTCTATCTTTAATTCAGGAACCAGGTTGACCGCCTGTTCAAAAAAGAATCGCTTCAGAAATCGCAAGCCCTCACGATGAACCAGTTTTCTAAAATGTTGATTATTTTTGAGGTAAAGCCGAATCAGCATGGAAGCGATTTCAAGGGCGCTGGTTGCGTGAATGTCCTCCAATCCCTTATAATTTTCCCTGCCGAAAACCGGCACAACGGTCGGACCGAAGAAAACATCGCCATTCGGCTTTTTTGCGGTGTGAATTCCAAGGAACGGAATCTCTGGATCAGGCAGAGCGTAAATTAATCGATTGATTTGCACGCGGGACGATTTAAGCTGATAATAATACCCTTTGAAAGGTAAGATGGTATAATCCTTCCCTACCCCGCAGGCTTTTGAAATTTCTTCAGCGTGAAGTCCGGCCGCGTTCAACAAGGTTCCAAAAGTGAAGGATTGCTGATTCGCCTCAAGGGTTCGCTGTGAAGGGTTGATTCTGTCCACACGATGGTTGAAATGGATCTCGACCCCTTCATCAATCAATTCTTTTGTCAGCTGATCTAAAATTGTACTCGGGACAATAACCGCGACATTGGGAAGGTAGAGAGCTTCTCCGGTCATGGATTGGGCAAAAGGCTCCAGCTGGTGGAGCTGTTTTGATTCGATACGCTCTACGTTTATCCCGTGCGTTTTTCCCCGATTAAAAAGTTCCGTCATCCGCCCGCCATCCGACGTTGACATTGGGAGAATGACTTTTCCGCCGCCGTACAAAGGGAGCTTTCTCTCTTCGCAGAAGGCTCGCAGTTCTTTCGCGCCTTCTTTACAAACGTGAGCTTTTATCGAATCGGACGAATAAAAAATTCCTGAATGAAGGACCCCGCTGTTTCTACCGCTCGCGTGCCGTCCGGTCCCCGGTTCTTTTTCTAAAACAATAATTTTGGCTTTGGGGTGACGACGATGTACCTCGCGAGCCAGTGACAGACCCACAATCCCTGCTCCAACAATGATGAAATCGGCTTGATACGACATTTACTCCCCCTCCCCAAACAAAAAATGGAACCCGGTTGAGCCGGGTTCCATTGGAGCTTAAGTCTGTTTACGCTTTTTCAACGTTTGCAGCTTGCTGTCCCTTCGGACCATTGGTAACTTCGAACGTTACGTCTTGGCCTTCGCGGAGCGACTTGTAGCCATCACCGAGAATTGCACTGTGATGAACAAACACGTCCTTTCCGTCTTCGAGGGCGATAAAACCATAGCCTTTTTGGTCGTTAAACCATTTGACTTTACCTTTTTTGCGATCGCCTTCCATTAACATTCACCTCGCTTTGTGACCATGTTAGAAAATGAAAAAGCTGGATGAATGTCTTGCGGGGTTTGTTACGAGACGAACACTACGCGGTGCACTCATTCTTACTTTCATATTCAGGTCTTCGAGGTAAGCTTACCATATCCACGGCCACTTTGTCAATACTTTCGTCAAAAAAATGCTTTAAAGTGAAGTTTCGCCGTGTATTTTGAAGCCCGAAGTGTCAACTAAAGAGCCGTTTCCATTGCCATCGATTTTACGTTTTAAACTTCTTTCAAATTGAGCCATCTCATGCAGAAGTCCATTTAGGGCGGTTCGAGCGGGTCCGGTACACTCACTTAAGGCAGGCAATTCAGCCCTTAAAAGCGCTAGAAATTCTAATGCTTCCTCAGGGGTAATTTCCCCTTCCTTATAGCTTTTCTGAATTCCCATAAGGTCTTTGCGATAATTACGGTCGTCAGTGGATGAAGGCTTCGCATCCTTAGATTCGTCGGTTTTTTTGGCCAAACCTAATTGTCGCAAACGATCTCCATAGCTTGGATCATGGGCCCCAAGATTACCAGCTAATTTTCCCAAGATAAAGTCTCTATCTGCTTTTGCTTGATGCACAAGTTCACCTTTTGGACGGAGCGTATCCACGTGAATTAACGTATCAAGAATGCTCGTTTCAATTCCGGCAAGTCTATCCGGCTTGCCGGTGAACGTTCGGAGTGCTGCTAGAAGCTGCTGTTTCACGGGGTTATAGGGATTTTGCATTCCTTTAATCATAACATCAGTCAGTCTCATCGTGGGCCTCCAAAGAATTAAAACTATACATTTTACAAGATATTAAATTTCCCTGCTCACAAAAAATCCTTGACATGGGTGAGAAAAATTGGCATAATACCAAATATATGATAGTTCGAAGCTGCACCACCCTTCTGGAAACCCTCAACATCGCCTTGTGTGAAACCGACGATTCTGCGGAATTACGCGACTTGTACGAGGCCCGCTCTTATGTCGATACTTGGCTTGAAGTGCATGGAAATCAACCCGAACAAACGGTTCTAGAGAATATGAAGTCTTATGCGGATTGTCTGCGTCAACGGGGAAAATGGGTTGGAGCGGGAGCCGCTGCCTTTACCGCCGGTACTGTCCTTTGCGCCGAACTGACCGAAGTGAAAGTCCTCACCTGTGTTGCGGCTACGTTTGCCGTAACGTGGGCAATTGCAGGCGTGTCGTGCTATTTCTCGGGGAAATCGATGGCTGCCTCGGTCCAAACAATTGATAAAATCTTAAAGGACAAATCCTAGCTTCCGGCAATAGTGAGAAAATAAGACTCTTAAATTCAATAGATTATGGAGGCGGGTATGTTTAACAAAAAAAATCTTAGTGTATTGTTACTCTGTTTAGCCTTGCTGTTCGTGTCCCGGACATCCTTTGCAGAAGCATCTGCTCAAGGAACCACGCCGATCAGTACTTCGAACGCACCGGATAATACGGAAGAAATCCACGATATACAAAAACTTCTTGAAGTCACCCACGTAAAACAACTACTGTCCCAAATGACGGAGCAAATGCTGAAATCATTTAAACAAAACGTCCCTGAAATGCCGGACAGTTTTTGGATTTCTCTTTCAACAGAATTTAACACCGACGAATTGACTCAGCGTATTATTCCCATCTATGCTAAATATTTTACCGATGAGGACATAAAAAATCTTATTCAATTTTATCAAAGCCCTTTAGGACAAACCATGATTGCGAAAATGCCCCTCGTGATGAAAGAAGCGATGGCTGAAGGTCAAGCCTGGGGCCAAGAAGTAGCGCAACGCGTACTGAAGAAGCTAAAAGACCAGAAGCCCAAAGAGAACGCTGAATCAAAGTAAGAAGCTTCCAAAAAGCTGGCGGGACGGACGGGATTTGAACCCGCGGTCTTCTGCGTGACAGGCAGATGTGTTAAACCAGGCTACACCACCGTCCCTAATTTTTGGTATAGTATTCCTGCGGAAATACTATACCCTTCATTCATTCGCAGACCGTCAATGGCGAATTTGAAAGTGAACTTTCAATTCGCCATTCCCGGTCTGTCTCATTCATTTCATGGTGGGCCTTTGTGGAGTCGAACCACAGACCTCACCCTTATCAGGGGTGCGCTCTAACCACGGCTGAGCTAAAGGCCCGAAACTTAACGTGCGGAAACCGTATGTTGAACCGGATCCGGAATCCTGTTTCTCCAATAATCCAGAATGTTTTTTAACGTTTCCTCGAAGGGAATTTCGGCTTTCCATCCGGTTTTCTTTTTAAACTTTGTTGAATCGCCAATCAACACCGGAACATCGGAAGGCCTCATTCTGGACGGGTCCTCCTCCACTCTAATATTAACCTTGGTTAAACTTTTTAGCATATCAACAATCTGTGAAATAGCGTACCCTTTTCCCGAAGCGATGTTGTAGACATCGCCGGGATCGCCCTTGGTGACGGCTAGCCAGTAGGCACGAACCGTGTCGCGCACATCGGTGTAATCACGAACCGCAGTCAGATTTCCAACCTTCAAAACCGGAGGATGAAGCCCTTTTTCAATTTCTGCAATCTGCCGCGAGAAATTTGATTCGACAAAAACATGACCCCGTCGCGGACCGGAATGGTTAAACGCTCGAGTTCTAACCGCCTTCACCTGATAGCTTTGAAAATACTGAAATGCGAGGAAATCCTGGGCAACCTTGCTGACAGCGTAAGGGCTGAGCGGCCGCAGAGGATTGTCTTCCGTAATAGGCAGTTCATCTGCTTTTACAAGCCCATACTCCTCACTCGATCCGGCAATCAGAATCGTCGGATTAATTCCCAATGCTCTTACCGCTTCAAAAATGTTCAATTGGCTGATAATGTTCGTGTTTAACGTATCCGCCGGCGCATGAAAGCTGGTCACGACGAACGATTGCGCCGCTAAATGAAAGATGTAGTCAGGCCACGATTGTTCCAAAGCGGCTTTAACGCTTGAATAATCTTTCAGATCGCATTCGATGAGTTTGATTTTTCCGCCAAGATATTCAAGATTTTCCGTGCGGCTTCGCCAACGGATAGTGCCATAGATAGAGGCATTAGGAATCTCTTTGACAAGGTACTCGGCGAGATAGCTTCCGACAAAACCAGTAATACCGGTGATTAAAATGTTCATGATGACTGGTTCATTCAAGTAATCCGCTACATTTTCCTCTCTTTAGCCTCTCGAAGGACCGCAGCGGAAAAATAGCCACCCGGAACCTGAAAAGAGGCGTAAGACATTTCATAGGGAGCAGCTTTTCCGGTTAACTTTTCGGGATATTCCAAGCGGAAATGAAAAAGAGAAATTCGCTTCATGGTATTCGCTTTAAACAACGATTCTTTAACAGTCCACAGCCTCAGTCGGTGCATTTTCGCGCTAGACTCATCAAATGGTGTAATCCAATCTCGTTCATCCTCATTTAGAAAAAAACGAACTGATTCCGGCTTGGGGAAACGCCCTACTTCCAAATCAATCCCTAATCCTAAAATGGACGGATCGTCTGTAACGGCGGCAATGGCGACCTGTTGCGAGTGCGTAATCGACGCTCTGGCATTGGGAAAAATAATAGGGGGTGTGTCCCTATATTTTAGCGACTGTAGCGCTCCCCTACCCCGAAGCCACGAGTCTTGCCGTGATTTGGATTTAAACTGATTGACACGATGATGTTCCTCTGAAGTCAAGGCTTCACGCTTCAACGGCTGGGTTTCCATCGCTAACGAAATTTTAATTCCCAGTGAAGCGTTTATTTTTTTTTCCATCGAATGGAGGTCAAGCGCTAGAACCATCGGGGAAGAAACCTTCCGGTAGTTTTCATGTAATCGGAATATTCGGCGGCAAATTTGGATTTAAGAAATAGCGCTTCTTCTTGTCTTGCGGTCATATTGAAAATAATAAAACCGTAAACGAACAGTAACAGTGAAATCCAATGGGGCGCCAAAACAAAAACTCCGGCAAGAACCAATAGATGCGCGGTGTAAAGCGGATGGCGCACAAGACGGTAACTTCCGTAGTTTACCAAATGATCGGGAGAATCGTTCGGCTGATGACACAAGGATACCGGCTGCCGATGACAACCGACCGTGTAGGCGGTTAGAATAAAAGCACCCACGCTGAAGAAAACGGAAAAGGCCTGCAACAGTTCGGCCACCGGCGTTTGTGTTCCAAAAAAAGGTACAGCAAAACCCAAAAGGACACATAGTAAATAATAAGGAGCAACGAGGAATGGAAAAAGCGCCAGAATCCTTTCGAGCGTCCAAGTTCCGCCCTTTTTAAAAAAATATTTGGAAAGAATCATCAAAAATACAAAATTTAAGTATAAAAGGAGATAAGGTGCGGGACAGATCATTTTCTGACAAGCGCCTGACGGACCGCATTAAAATAAGTGGCTGTCGCTAAGGCATTCAAGCAATAATTGGACCACGCGGATAAGGGTTTTCCGTTGGAAGGAATCGATTTTTTATAAAGTTTCAAGAAAAATCGATTCGATAAAATTCGATCCAATCCCAAACGAAGGGGATAGACCCCGGTAGCAAGCCTTGCTCTCCAGTTCGGTGCACGTTCGACGAAAATCACCGCTGTTCGTCCTTTAGCTTCCGCCTGCGCAAGCTTCCCAGACAAATCTGACCCTACGGCTGAACGTTTATAGTGGTAACCAATTGCATGTCGGTTTATCCGCGATTGAAGACTTAAGCGCTTAAGCCGAAGTCCTAATTCTAAATCTTCCCAGCCGTATTCTTTGAACGTTTCATCAAACAATCCCGCTTTCATCAGATCGGCTTTTTTGACGGATACATTGCTGGTCCAAAAAAAAGCGCTCGAAAAATCCTTCATGGTCCAGACAGGTTTTTCGGGACGGCGAAACTCTGTAACATGATTGACCCATCCCTTCACCACCGAGTTCGGATGCTCTTTGTGAAACCGGAGATGCTCTTCAATTAAGTGCGGATCGGCCAGCACATCATCATCAATAAAAAGAATGATCTCACCCCTGGCCTTCAAAATTCCCTTGTTTCTTCCCGCGGCCAGACCTTCTTTTTCTTGTCGAATAAAAATCAGATCGACCGGGGATTTCAGGTTTTTGACCATTTCAGCCGTGCCATCGGACGAACCATCATCGACAACGATAATTTCATAATCTTCTTTAGCGCAAGTTTGATCGAAAAGTGAAGCAACCGAATTCGAAAGAAGATGCTTGCGGTTGAAACTACAAATTTGAACGCTTAATTTTTTTTCAGCCATTGTCGCACGGTACTTAAAATTTTATCGGATAACTCCGGATCATCTTTTCGAAAAATGCGGTAAGGGACCTGCCAAGGATGCCAACGTCGCTCATCCTCTTCCTGAGACTTTGGTTCGAAAACTGCAATGACCGGAACGCCCTGCGAGGCCGCCAAATGCATCGAACCGGTATTGGGGCTGATAAAAACGTTGCATTCCGCGGCAAGCGCTCCCCACTCTGAAAATCGCAAATTCCCAAAAAACTGCGCTTCCAACTTTGGAGGATTTTCCAAGGGGCCGTAAGTCACGATCACCTTGGCTACTTGGTTTAACCGAGGAACTAATTTGGATAAAAAAGCCGTATCCCACGCGTTGGAAAAATGAAGTCCGATTTTCATTCCCGGAGGAAGCGAATGTTTTGCCCATGCTTTGGCTGTAACCGGAAGTTCCAGTTTGACAGACTCCTTGACTGGAATACCGAATTGTTTAACGACCTCCAGGCTTTGGACAACTTCATGCGGCACCTCGTGCGCGACAGAACGCTTGTTTAAGGCTAAGAGTGTGAATAGCCTTGGAATAAGACGGTTAGCATAAACATATCCGGCGCGAATCTTGGCTCCCGAGAAGAATGCCAGAAGATATGAATTTGTTGTCGGAGAGAAAACTGCCATCAAATCAAACTTGGCTTTCCTTAACCGGATTATATTTTCAAGCGACCAGCGCCATTCTATAACCTCGTCAACCAAGGGCGAACCGTTCAAAACAACTTTATTATAAGGACTTACAATAGCGCTGATTTTCGCGGTCGGAAACGCAATGCGAAGCGAAGCAATCGCCGGTATCGTTAAGATCAAATCACCAATCTTGTCTAACCTGACAATGGCAATACGCCGAATTTCCTTCAAGGCCAACAAGATCTAAGCTTGTTCAGATAGATCAAGGCGGTAGACAACCACTGTTGCAGGGTTAGGCCAGACATGCTGGATAAAGACACCGTGGAATCCAGCAAATAATATGGAAGGCTCTTGTGGTGTTTCTCGGTCAACCGTTTCAACACAGAGTTGTCTGAAAACACTTCCAAGGTTAAGTGCGTGAGCCAGCATCTCCGCGACGGACGCCTCTTCTTTAAAAGTTGTCTCCCATTCTTTAGGGATCTCATCTCCAAGCCATTTTGGCACGGCAACATACGCCTGTGGGCACTCAGGCATTCCTTGTTCCAGCACCACTTGATCGGGTTGAAAACGAATTCCGCAATGCAACCGGCTCTTAACGATTTCATCATGAATCTGTTCAAGTGTATCTCCATTCCATTGAACCTGTATGCCTAAGAGTTTGTGATATCCTAAACTACGTTCATAGGGTTTAACTCTCTGGCTTAAAGCGAGCAGTAATGGGGAGGGTGCTACGGTAGATACTGCATTCATCTGGAATCACTCCTTTGGGTGGCTTTTTCGAAAGTTAACCCATTTTACCTCCGTGCCTGTCCAAACCTCTTTCACTCCCAGCAAATAATGATATTGAGTGACTATCCCTCTCGGCAATCGAGGAAGAATCCAAGGCATCTTTTCAAGAATACCGTGCCATAAAAAGGCCAATGGACTCATCCCTAAGAGCCATCGTATTCGCCAGTCGTTATGCTTCCTATAGAAACGGACCGCGTTCCGGCCGGCCTTACGCATGACATCCACTTGATCGTCCAAAGATCTCGGATGAACATGATAATTGATCGCTTCGGGAAGATAGAAAAGGCGAAGCCCGGCCTTTTCAAGCCGATACCCAAGTTCTAAATCCTCGTAACCATAGCCCTGAAAGTTTTCGTCAAATCCCCCCACCTCTAGTAATTTCGCGCGCGGCGCGGAAGCATTTCCGGTTAAGAAATAAAGCCAAGTTAAATGTTTGCGATGTTTAGAGTGGATCTTAAATCGTCTCTCAGGATTTGCCCGCGCTTTTTCTAAATCCGCCAACGAATCAATCCGCGATTCCCATCCGATGGCCGCCGCATTTTTGTTTTTTTGATGAAACTTGAGATGTTCTTCCAAAAAATTGTTTTCGGGAACAATATCGGAATCGATAAAAAGAACCGTATCCCCCGCGGCCTCCTGGATGCCGCGATTCCTGGCCCCTGAACGGCCTTTATTTTCTTGACGAATATAGCGAAACTGAAAATTGGGTTTAAACCGCTTTACCATTTCTTCGGTTCCGTCATCCGACAGACTGTCGACCAAAATTACTTCAAAGGTTACCGGCGAAAGCGTCTGATGGTTCAATCCCCGAAGAACAGCTTGCAGGGTATCCAGGCGATTGTAGGTTGGGATAACGACACTCAGTCTTATCTCTGTGAATGCATCCGGCATGTCATCTATCATTCTTTAGGTATTTTAATCAACCTGTTGCACGGGTGGATGTGGAGTGGTATAATCGTCGTTATGATTGGCAGAATTAACGGATTTCACCCCATCATGGGCAAAATTCAAGATATTTTTAGTCCCGGCGTCGCATACACCCGCATTTACGACAGCCCCATGTACGATTCACATTTCGTTCGCGAACGTCTTCAGAGCATCCTGACTCAGGGTCTTTTAGGAAGCGTCGAAGATACGGTTTGCCATGTTGAACGATGGGATAAGCAGGTTTGGGCACAACAGGTTGCGGCAAGGGAAGGTCCCAGAGTTTATTTCAATATTAACGGCAGATCGTTTTCCAGATTACATGGATATGATGAACCGTGTTTTGTTGCCATGAAGCAATCCTTCTATCTAACTTCGTCTCCTAACATTGCCTTGATATTTCAACTGAACCGCTATATCGAGACAATCGCGCCAGAACCTCCTCAAAGGTTACAAAAACTAAGGTCTCGTCGGTTTCAAGTCAATGACATGTACGGAACAAGAAACTCTGGAACTCTCATGAACCCGGAAGGCCAGATCTCCGTCGACAGTCAGTATGGGTTTATGCTTTCGGCACGCATTCCTCCAAGAGCGTTTCAAGGTTTCGTGATTGATCGATACCGCATTAATAAATACGATCTTGTATCCGCGATGCAAGCCGTGGTCCAGGACGACCTCCAAAAACTGCTTCCTATTTATAGCTTTGAGGGAAGCTTAGTGTGGCCGAAATTTATGTCTCACAGACAAGTTCAAAACTTCATTGCATTGCGTGAACTTTCGGCGGCCGCTTAAGAGTCGAGGCCAATCGTAAAATAGGCTTGAAAGATCAAATGCTCCCAAAATCCTTCAATCACGTTTTCACCGTTCATCGCGTTTACTTTTCGCTTTGCAAACGGAAGGAACAATTTTCCGATCCCTCGGTTAAACGGATGAAGTCCGCACGAAAACCACGTTCTCAATGAAGGGTGAGCGTTGTAGAGTTGACGGGCGCTCCGACCATCGGCTAGCGCCGTGCGGACCAAATCCTTTATCTTCCAGGGCGGCTTCAAATGCAAGACGATCATGCTTGGATCGAAATGATAACGTAACCCGGCTTTTCGCAGGCGATACCCAAGTTCGGCATCTTCCCAACGTGGAAAAGTTTCATCGAAAAGACCTGCTTTTAAAAGGTTTTGTCGCAAAATCGAAGCGTTGCTGGTGCAAAAAAAATTCATCGAGAGTGAGGCGACTTTTTGGTGAAGTTGGACCTCTTCATCCGGAGTACGAATGATAATGATCGGACCTCGGGCCACCCGATCTTTAGTATTTTGATGAGCCTCCCAATGAAGTTTTAAAAAATTAGGCTGAGGGAAACAATCATCGTCGGTAAAAACTAAGATCTCGCCAAGCGATTCACGAATGCCTCGATTGCGGGCTTTTGCGGCACCCCCGTGGTCGGCAAAAATTGGACGAAGGTTGTAGGCATAGTTTGAACTCGACAGAAAAGCGCGCGTTTCATCCGAAGAGCCGTCATCAACCACCATCACTTCATACTGTTCTTTGGGAAAATTTTGTTTGTCCAAGGCATCCAAACAACGACGAAGCAGGGTTGCCCGATTGTAGGTAGGGACGATGACGCTTAACTCCGGAGGTTTCATCCTTTTACCTTCGACCCTGCCAATTCAAGGACTGCTTTTTCGACTTCATTGACATTCAAGGATTGAAAACAGAGAAAATTTTGACAATTTTCCTTCGTGCATGAATCTTGACAAGGGAACGTTTGAGGACGAATAATTTTCTGGGGAACCCCCCAAGGCGCCCAGCGGTTAGGAAAATCGCTCTTCATGGCAAAAAGAGCAACGACCGGAGTACCGACGGCCGCCGCCACATGCATCGGGCCGCTGTCAGGGCAAATAACGCAATTTGCGCCTTTCAATAACGCGGCTAATTGCTTAAAGTCGGTTTTCCCGGCCACGGAAGTGGCTTTCCCCTTCATTTTCGCCAGAATGGCATTCACCAGCTCGATTTCACGCGGCGAACCTGTAAAAACAACTTCAAAACCGTGACGAATCAATCGATCGGCCAGTTCTGCGAAAAAATCAAGCGGCCAGCCCCGCTTCAAAACATTTTCACCTTTTCCAGGGTGAATCACAATGGAGGATACACCACTTATTATTTTGGGAAAAATAGGGGGTGTGTCCCTAATTATGATGGATTTATCTCGGGGGCTCAAGCCAATTGAACGGGGATAATCCAGTAAACATTCCACCCAATGGCTCTTCGTATCGCCAAGCGCAGAGCGGACCGGAACACGGTGGGTAAACCAATGCGAATAGAAAAATCTTCCGTCTTGACCAATTCGTATGGGAATAGACGCTAATTTCAACATTAAAGCAATGCGAAATGTCGACCAAAGCGCACACGCAATCTCCACCTTTTTATTCTTTAATTCTTTTGCTAATGCAAAGGCTACCCCATATCCCGGCTTCAATGAACTAACCTCGTGAACCTTGGGATTGGCGCGAATAACATCTTCCAACCCCGGAGGAGTGACATAAAGGATTTGATGATCCGGATAGGCTTCCGCAAACACATTGACAACGGGATACGATAAAATCAGATCGCCCATGCCTCCGTGAGGCTGAAGAATCGCGATGCTTTTCAAGCGTTTGCTCCTAAAAGTTCATTCACCAATCTTTCCGTACCGGGTTTCACTTTGGAATAAATGAATCGAAGTTCGTTCGACATTTCCCGGCGCCTTTCGGGGTTTCGAAGAAGTGATACCACCGCTTCCGCCATCGATTCGGCATCTAATTTTGCTACAAATTCGGGAACAATCGCTTTCCCAGCCAGAATATTAGGTTGGGCCAGGAAACCAATTTTAGGAAGAATGCGAGCTCCCAAAACACGCTTTAGCCAGGGGCCTAAAAACGGAATTTTTGCCACTAAATCCGCAATCCCCGGATAGGGAATTTGGTCGAGCCGGTTGGTTGGAAGAAGCACAAGCATCGGAACACCCATTAGGCCGGCCTCGCCGCATTTCGTGCCCGGGACTGTGACAATGCAATCGGCTCCCTTCATCAACGTGTATTGATTCCCAAATCCAACCTCGATCAACGTTCCGTTTTCCGTTCGAACGTTGACTTTATCACCCGATTTTTCCAAATAGCCTGAACTTGAATCCAAATAATATCGAGTCCTTTTTTGCAAGATTTTAGAAATTTGCAATTCAGTCATGAAGGGTGAAATCGGCAAACGAAATTGGGTTCCCGGAAGTTTTTGTTCGATGAGCTCCGCAATTCGCAAATAGAACGGGAGCATGTGATATACCTCCGCCTCTCGGCTTCCCGGGAGAAATGTAACTTTGAAAAATGAAGAAACAGAGGTTAGAGGTGGGTCTCCCATCACGCCGTCAAGAAGAAGATTGCCGACCACGCTGATTTTGCCCCTGTGAATGCCGCGGCGAATCAAGAGCTCTTTTTGTTTTTCATCGCTGACAAAGTAACCGGTCATCCATCGATCCCAAATTTTATTGGCCCATTGATAGGCATAGGCCTTTGCTCTCAGGCGTCTTGCTAGAAGTGCGGCATACATCACGTCACCGCCAAGATGCAGAATGATCGGATTTTGAAACGCCATGCTTTGACTTTTTTTTCCACGAAATATAAAATTCAACGATTCTTTTGGAGTATAAATTTTGGAAATCCCGAACGACTTTGCAACTTCTTTTTCACGTCCGGTAGCATAAGGACAGGGAAACAGAAAAAGGGATACATCCTGTCCCTGCAACCGAGAAGCAACCGGCCTTACCCATCCCCAAAGCTCTCCCGGGCTATTGCCGCTTAGAATGATCTGCATGTGAGCCAGCCTTCTCAATGATCTGAGAGGTTGAGTGGTTGGGTACAAACGAGAGGGTCTTTATCTTCCCGCCGAACTGCTCGACCAGTTTCGCTTCCGGCAGATCGCCCAGTTTATAATCGCCGCCTTTAACAACCCAATCCGGCCTTAAAATCAAAATTAATTTTTCCGGCGTGTCTTCTTCAAAAACGGTGATAAAATCGACACATTCCAAAGCCGATAAAATTTCGGCCCGCTCCCCTTGCGGTATTAAGGGACGATTTTTGCCTTTTAACCTTGCGACACTCGAATCGCTGTTGAGGCCAACGACCAGAAGATCGCCTAAGTCCTTTGCCTCTTGCAAATAGCGTACGTGGCCCACATGAAGCAAGTCAAAACAGCCGTTCGTGAAAACAATGGTCTTGCCTTCGCCTTGAAACCTCGAAATTAATTCTTGAAGTTCTTCACGATCAACAATTTTGCTCAAAACTATCCTCCAGCTCTTTTCGTGTCACCGTCGCCGTTCCCACTTTTTTAACCACCACGCCGGCTGCATGATTGGCCAGAATAGCGGCCTCCAAAAGAGTAGCCCCCGCCACCAAAGCCAAGGTAGCCACCGCAATCACGGTATCCCCCGCCCCACTGACGTCGTAGACTTCGCTGGCAACGGACGGAATGGAAGCCATCGGTTTGCCGTGTTCGAAAATAGCCATTCCGTGCTCTCCGCGAGTGATAATTAACCCTTCTGTATGAAGCTGATTTAAAAGCATAACCCCCGCTGATTTTAATTCTTTTTCCGAAGAAAGCTCACGATTAAGCGCCTGTTCGGCCTCGAGTTGATTCATAATAATGAGCGTAGCGCCGCTAAAGATTGTTAGATTGGACGGCTTTGCTCCGGCCACCAATACCTTCTTCTTCGAACGAGCTTCCGAGATCAACTTCGGAACAAAATCACCGGCCATAAATCCTTTGTTATAATCGGAAAACAAGATCGCGTCCGATCCCGCGACTAAGGGAACGCCGGCGGAAAAAAGTTTCAAAGCAATTTTTTCATCCACAGCCCCGCGTGTTTCAAAGTCCGCTCGAACAACCTGTTGATTGTGTGCAATGATCCTTGTTTTCAAAGTCGTGGGGCGGTTGGCCACCGAAACAATACCCTGAATATTGGCGCCGCGCTTTTTTAATTGGTCTTTCAGTTTGCGTCCGGCCTCATCCTTGCCCACGATCCCCAAGACACAGGTTGCCGCACCCAAACTTCGTAAATTTGCCGCGACATTGCTGGCGCCGCCCGGAGTGTAAGTACGCCGTTCCACCGCGACGACAGGGACCGGAGCTTCGGGTGAAATGCGGCTCACTTTTCCCCAAATCCATTCGTCAAGCATTAAATCGCCCAAGACTAACACCTTGGAACGATGAAGCTTCGACGCTAAGTTTAGTAACTTGTCATTTTGCATATTCTTTGATCGCCAAGGCTAAGAGCGGAATTAAAAGCTCATGATGTCCAATCAACTCATAACCGGTTCCCTTCAAATCTTTCGCGCGCGTCACCGGGTTCAAGTGGGACCTGTAATGACGGATAAAATCAAAATTGACGCCGACAAACCCTTCCACGGGATACCCAAGATTGCGGCACACCGCGATTGCCTTTTCGATAACAACCGGCAGAATGACAGCGGAACCGACGTTCAACAGGACGCTATCGCGAACCAATCCCGAAACCAACGTACAGAAGACTTGAAAATCATAAAAACTGGAGGCTCCAATCGCCTCCCCGGAAGCTTCCGGGTGCATATGAATGATGTCGCCGCCAATCGCCACATGAACCGTCACCGGAATTTTTCGAAGATAAGCTTGTGCCAAAAGACTGTCACCGATTCCTGAAAAGTTTTTGTCCACCAATAATCTCCCCAGCGTTTCGCCCAGCCCTGCTTTCTCCTTATATGCTTTTAGCGTCGCTTCATTGATGAACTGGGATGTTTCCAAGGCCATTCCAAAGGATCGGTCTTCCATTGCTTTGGGAACGTCTTCCGAGGTTTTCCCGGACATCGCAAGCTCCGAATCATGGATAATTCCTGCGCCGTTCAGCGCGATTCCACTGACGAAACCGGCTTCCATTAAATCGATGAGGACTGGGGTTAAGCCGACTTTGATGACATGAGCACCCATTGACCAAAGAATTGGAAGGTCTTTTGATTTTGCACGGATCATGGCTTTGGCAACTGATTTTAAGTCTGCACCGGCTAGAATATTGGGCAGGCTTTCAAGAAATGCCGCCGCGGATTCTCCCGCCTTAACCGGCTTTGCAAGATCGCCGCGATTGACTTTGCTCTGTCTTCCGGCTAATGGATAACGCTTAACCTTGTCAAACGAAAGCGGTTTCAGATCGTGCGCCATCAGTTGGCCTCCACGGCGCGGAATTGAGCCCGGTAAAGACGGCTATAAAGACCTGATTTCGCGATGAGATCATGATGAGAGCCAACTTCCACAATTCGGCCGTCCTCAATGGCCACGATTTGATCGGCGTTCTGAATGGTGGAAAGCCGGTGCGCAATGACAAACGTGGTGCGTCCGGTTAAAATCTTTTTAAATGCTTGTTGAATCAGCGCTTCCGACTCGGAATCGAGGTTCGAGGTCGCTTCATCCAAAATCAAAATTCGAGGGTTCCGGACAATCGCGCGGGCCATCGCAATCCGCTGTCGTTGTCCCACCGAGAGCGATGCACCGCGCTCCCCTACCCGTGTGTCATAACCTTGCGGAAGGGCGCGGATAAAATCGTGCGCATTGGCCGCTTTAGCGGCTTCCGCGATTTGAGTATCCGTGGCAGAAGCATTTCCGTAACGAATGTTTTCCCACACGGTTCCTGAAAAAAGATAGGTTTCTTGAGGGACAAGGCTCATGACGCTCCGAAGCTCGCGCAGCGAGATTTGACTGATGTCGACATCGTCCAGCAAAATACGTCCGCGGGCCGGCGTGAAAAATCGTGGAATTAATCCGGATAAACTGGTCTTTCCGGCGCCGCTCGGCCCAATCAATGCCACCACGGATCCCGGCTTTACCATCAAATTGACATCCTGCAAAATCCAAGATTCCGAATCATCATACCGAAACCAAACATTTTCAAATTGAATTTTTCCGCGAACATAGCTCAGATGCCGGATTGCATTTTCCGATTCCACTTCCGCCGGCGTATCGATCACTTCAAAGATTCGCTCCGCCGCCGCCTTGACTTTTTGCAAGCCCGTTAACGTGGAAGAGAGCCGGTACAGCGGATTCGTGGCAAGTATCATGTATCCCCAAAACGCAGACATATCACCAATTGTATATTTTCCTTGCACCACTTCATAGCCGCCATAATAGACAATGGCCGCAATCCCAATGACCGCCAGCATTTCCACCACCGGAACTTGCGTGTAATTAACTTGCACCGATTTCATGCTCCACGCAAAAAATTCCCGGTTCTTATTTTTGAAGCGCTCGATTTCATCCGGCTCGCGGCCGAATGTTTTCACCACTTGAATTCCGCCGATTCCCTCAAAAAGAATGTGGGAAAGATCCGCGATGTGACTTTGCACGGTTTTCGTCACCTGACTCATCCAGCGGCCGAAGCGGAGTACGGCAACGGCAATCAGAGGGCTGACGACGAGCATTAGCAATGTCATTTTAGGATTGTTCCAGGCCATCCAGAGGATGGCACCGGTCAGCACAAGCACGTCATTAACCAAAAAAACGATACTTGAAGACAACGCGTCGGTCATGACGGCGGCATCGTTGATAAGCCGCGAAAAGACTTCACCGGTCTGCCAGGTTTTGTAAAACCCTAAGGGAAGATATTGAAGTTTGGTAAACATTTCATCCCGAATTTTTGCGATGCACGAAAGGCCGACAAAATTCATCAAATAGCCTTGAACGTAAGAGAAAACCCCTTTAAGCGCGACCAAAAGAACCACGGCCGCCACAATTAATTTCAACACGAAAAAATTCTTTTGTACCAAAACTTTATCGAATAGTTCTCGGATAAGAAGCGGTTGGGCAAGCGTCAAGGCATTGACGACCGCCGTGCACAACGCGATAAGCAGAAGCATCCGCCAATAGGGTAAAACGTAGAGCAGAAGCCTCTTTAAAATTTTCATGAGGTCGATTCCGGTTGAATCAGGAACAATAGATCCCCTTCGTTGACGACGTCTCCATTCCCCGGAATAATTTTAAAGATGATTCCCGAACTTTCCGAGGTAATTTCGTTTAAAACTTTCATCGCTTCAATAATGCACAGTCCATCTCCAAACTGAACCTTTTCCCCCTCAATGACGAATGGCTCCGCGCCCGGTGCCGGTGAACGGTAAAAAACTCCGGAAAGCGGTGAAAGCACTTTGAAAAACTTCCCTTCGGGAATCAATTCTATCTTGGACTCCGTTGGCGTTTCCAAAACAGCGGGGTGTGCCGCCACCAGAGGAAACTCTGCAACGCGAACACCGCGGCGAACGGTTATCGTTTCTTCCGGGGTTGTTAACGACAATTCGTGCAAATCGTATTCTTTAGCGACCTCAAAAAGCGCCTTCCAGGTTTCAGGTAAAAAAGATGAAGTCATACACTCTCCTTGACGGAAACAGGATCGCGATGGCCTGAAAGAATTTTTGCGATAACTTCCTGCTCCAAATGATCCAACGGAATTTCAACTTGCTCGCGAGTTTGCATATTTCGAAGGACGGCCATGTTCTTAGAAAGTTCATTTTCTCCGATTAACAAGCTCCAGCGTGCTCCAAAACGATCCGCTTCTTTTAATTGCGCACCCAAGGTTCGCCGGTTATAATCTCCTCGCACGTGAAGTCCGCAACGTCGAAGTCCCATCATCACCGGCAGTAAATGGTCTTCTGCACGTTCTCCTAAAACGGCAACATATAAATCAACCTTATGCTCGGGAAAACTGACTTGTAAGTTTTCCATGACCAAAATGATCCGCTCAATCCCGGCGGCAAAACCTACGGCCGGTTTCGGTGGGCCTCCCAACAGTTCGACTAAGTTATCGTAACGCCCCCCGCCGCACAACGTATTTTGTGCCCCCAGTTCTTTGGAGATAATCTCAAAAACGGTCCGTGTGTAATATTCCAATCCTCGAACCAAAAAAGGATCCAGCGTATAATGAAAACCCAACTTATCGAGCCAATGTTTCAATTTCCGGAAATGCTCCTCGCATGGAGCGCACAAATGGTCTATTGAAACCGGAGATTTTGAAACCAGAGTCCTGCATGTCTCAACCTTGCAATCCAAAATCCGCAGCGGATTCTTTTCAAAACGATGGGTACGGCAGTCTTCGCATAATTCTTGAAGATGATCTTTAAAGTAACCGCGCAATTTTTCGCGATAGGACGGGCGGCACTCCCGGCATCCTATGGAATTGACCCTGACTTCCAGATTTTTAAGCCCCAACGCGCTGAACAATTCGAGAGCCAGCAAAATGATTTCGGCATCAAGGGCGGGATTCTCGGATCCGATAGCCTCGACACCCAATTGATGAAATTGACGGAACCGGCCGCTTTGCGGACGTTCATACCGAAATCCCGGACCGATGTAGAACCATTTTACCAACGATTGAGCGGTGAGCTGATGTTCCAAATAAGCACGGATGACCGATGCCGTCATTTCAGGCCGAAGGGTGTTGCTTCGTCCCCCTTTATCGGTGAACGTGTACATCTCTTTCGTCACAATGTCGGTCGCTTCACCGATACTGCGCAAAAAAAGCTCGGAATTCTCAAAAATCGGAGTCCGGATTTCTTCGTAACCGAAACGGGAGGCAAAACGGCGCATGGAATCCTCCACATAAACCCACTTGGAGGTTTGTGGCGGAAGAACGTCTGCGGTACCGCGCGGGGCTTTTAAAACGTCACCCATGGGAAAGGATAAAGTTCGTTAAATATTGCTTAAAAACCTTTGGATCGCTAACGCGCGGGATAAGTTAAAATCGCCTGGGTGCCGTCCACATAGCTTAAGGTCACTTGATACGCGGTTGCCGGCTGAGAAGTTTTCAGTTGAGCCTCAAAAGGGGTATGCGTGGCGACCGCTTTGCCGAAGGGCTGCTGATTAGCGCCAAGGGCTTGAAAGGCAATTTGATCGATGCCGGTCGTATCGCCCTCCCATTGGAATTGATATTGACCGGACGCCGTTTGCACCACTAATAAATTATTCTTGTCTCCGGAAACGGTGTCGGGCAGCACTTCTCCTCGAAGAACGGGCCCGCTGCCGGATAAAGCCGGCACCGAAGGATATTTCACCATTTCCAAGTCGATGGCATGAATCCGCTCTGAAAACTTCGGGTGATCAGCCACATTGATCCACAGTAGATAACTGCCGCTATCCCCTTCCCGCTTTTGAAATTCCTGAAACAAGTCGATCATGGCGTGCGGGTCGATGCCGCATTCCACTAAAATCTTCATGCCGTTGAGATCGGCTTGGGTTTCCTGAGCCCGGCTATATTTCGGTTCGAGCACAATGTTATCAAGAACCGAAGCGACATTTAAAAAAGGACGGGCGGCACCCTGAGTTAAGATCATGGCCGCCAAGGCGCCCATATTCATCGCCGTTTCACGGGCGTACATTTTTTGAAAATGTTTAAGTTCGACGTGAGAAACTTCGTGCGCCAATACCGCCGCCAACTCATTATCATCGGTAAAATAAGGTAAAATTCCCTTCGAAACAAAAACAAAACCGCCGGGAAGCGCAAAGGCATTGGCTTCTTTCATGTTGATCAATTTAAAAGTCCAAGGAAGATTACGGGTTAGGTGCGGAATAAGCAGTTGCGCCATTTGTTGGAGCTTGGCTTCCCAAACCGGGTCATGACAAATCCCGTAACGCCTTTCTACTTCGTCAGCAGCCTGCCGACCAATTCGAATTTCTTGAGCATCAGACATGGCATGTGCCGTCGGAGACAGCGCGAAAAAATAAACTAAAAGAAAAAAGAAAAGAGGCTTTAAATGAAGAGTCCCGCCATGCCGTGTGCCTTTCGCTTTGGAACCCTTCGGTTGAAGGGGGAAACCTCCCGTAAACTTTAGGATTCCCTGATTTTCACAGGGCATTCAACACCGTTTACGGAGTCCGGCTTCCAAATGTTTTACTGTCGGCTCCAAGCACATATTGCATCACGCGCACAGCAGGAAGATTTGTCTAAACCCCTCATTACCTTTATTATACCAGAATCCGAGAGCCGGTCAAGCACTTGACAAAAACAACAAGGACTGCTCTCACGGCAATTAGAATTTCGTCGGAATGAACCCCATGATTCGCTCCTTATTTTATAGCTTAAGCCTACTTCTTTTGCTTAGTTTCCCCGCCTTTTCCGAAGAATATTCACCCCTTGAACTGCAAAAGCTTGGAATTGACATCCAATCGTTAAAATTAATCAGTTTTTCAGGCGACAATAAAACGCTTTTTTCCATTGAGCGCGTCAAGGATGATCGTCTTCGCGCCAAAGACATCGGGTGGATGCTCAGAATCCTGAATCTCACGTCTAAACAGCAACTGTCGAACGTAATCTCTATTCCTCTAACTTTTTCAGAACTTGATTCGGTAAACATCGACGAAAGCGGAAAGACCGGGGTTATCGTAGCCGATTACGGGACAAAATTGCTAAGCCTCGATCTCGTGCACCGCCGCGTTCACGCCTCACTTCTTCATACCGTCATTCCCCCCAAAGATCCGGGGTCAAAAAAATCATGGACACTGCCGGCTAATGAACCTTACGTGAATACTTATCTGTCAAAAGATGGACTGACTGCGGTGAT
>Ga0207024_10028_pt1 | contig 49598 bp, 57 predicted proteins | sample Alteio_BWMinCont_44_FD_153470 | JGI IMG/M metagenome (GOLD analysis project Ga0207024, IMG submission 153470) | Enriched cells from forest soil in Barre Woods Harvard Forest LTER site, Petersham, Massachusetts, United States -... | ecosystem: Environmental > Terrestrial > Soil > Temperate forest >...
GAGCCACATATTGCCAACGGTATTATTACTGATGTCATAATTCGTGAGCATCGTTTACGTTGGCCCATTGCAAAAAACTTACGCGATATATTATTCGGTCAAACTATTTTAACCGTGCAACGGCGCGGAAAATATTTATTATTAAATACTGTTAAAGGGGGTTTAATCATCCATTTAGGTATGTCAGGCAACTTACGTATTTTATTCAATCCGCCTGACAATTTAAAACATGATCATATTGATATTATTTTTAATCATAAAATTTGCTTACGATTTAATGATCCACGGCGTTTTGGTTGCGTATTATGGGTAGAAGGCGAGCCTTTACAACATACATTATTAAAAGATTTAGGGCCAGAGCCTCTAACAAAACAATTCACGGCTCAGCATCTTTATGGTTTATCTCGAGCCAAAAAGCAAGCTATAAAAGATTTTATTATGGATAGCCATGTGGTGGTAGGAGTAGGCAATATCTATGCCAATGAAGCCTTATTTTTAGCTGGTATTCGGCCACAGATTTCCGCAGGAAAAGTTTCTTTACCGCGTTATGAAAAATTGGCGAAGCAAATTAAATTTGTCCTCAAGCGTTCTATTACCATGGGTGGTACGACGCTACGAGATTTTGTGAATAGTGAAGGCAAGCCGGGTTATTTTAAACAGGTATTAAATGTTTATGATAGAGCAGGGCAACCTTGTCGAGTTTGTGGTAGTTTATTAAAGCTTATTAAATCCTTCCAACGGCAAACTGTTTATTGCCCCGAATGTCAAAAATAATATTTGCATTTAAAAATTAACCTGCTATACTGGGTTTATATCGGAGGAATTTATGATGGCCCACGTAGCAGTTGACATTATTCATTACGTTAAACATTTAGAAAAAGCCGGTTTCGCGCGTAACCAAGCTGAAGCTTTGGTGGAAGCAAGTTCGGAAATAATTGGCAATACAGTAGCTACTCAACATCAGTTGGAACAAGTAGAAATAGGGCTAAACAGTAAGCTCCAGCAGGTTCGTAGTGAATTAAAAGCTGAGATCCAGCAGGTTCATAGTGAACTAAAGACGGAGATCCAGCAGGTTCATAGTGAACTAAAGACGGAGATCCAGCAAGTTCGTAGTGAAATACAACAAGTTCGTAGCGAGCTAAAAGCAGACATTGAGGTGACGCATCAAAAAATCGAACAAGTACGGGTTGAATCACAACGCGATTTACAAATTTTTCGTAATGACATTATTATAAAATTAGGTAGTTTTCTAGGCAGTTTAATCATAGCCGCTACCGCTATTTTAAGCGTGATGATCGGCGTGTTTCATTAAGCCCGCATATTTTAATTGTAATTGTTCTTTGGTTTCTTGATGAGCTGGATCCACAATAATACAGCTGACTGGACAGACTTCTTGGCACTGAGGATTATCAAAATGTCCAACGCATTCGGTGCAGTGCGCTGGGTTAATTTCATAAATCACTTCGCCTTGATAAATAGCGTCATTCGGGCATTCTGGTTCACAGACGTCACAATTAATACATTCATCGGTAATAATTAACGCCACATTATTCTCCCGCTACACCATAATGTTGCTCTAAGGCTTTGACAACCAGGGGTGGAGTAAATTGTGAGACATCTCCACCTAAGCTAGCAATTTCTTTTACTAAAGTAGAAGAAATATAAGCATATTTTGCTGCGGGTGTTAAAAAGATAGTCTCTAATTCAGGCGCAATGCGTTGATTCATCCAGGTTAATTGAAATTCATAATCGAAATCAGAAACTGCCCGTAAGCCACGCAAAATAAGATTCGCTTGTTTTTGTTTAGCAAATTTAGTTAACAAAATATCAAAACCACAAACTTCTACGTTCGGATACTCAGCTAGGACAGCTTTAGCCAATTTTATGCGTTTATTTAACACAAATACGGGCACTTTTTTACTGCTTTTTGCAATTGCGACAATGACATGGTCAAAAATCTTGGCGGCTCGACTAATTAAATCAATATGCCCATGGGTAATGGGGTCAAATGAACCCGGATAAATGACAATATTGTGTTTGGTTTCACTCATGTTGATTCCTATATATTTCTCCCTCTCCACCACGAAGTGGGGGAGAGGGGGCTTACGTTTGAAAACCCCCACCCTAACCCTCCCCCGCAAGCGGGAGAGGGGATTTCAGTAATAAAAGTTTGTTTATTATAACACTTAAAATAGACTATAATTGATGTTCACATTGTTGGAGCTAAAAATATGAAAAAAATGATACCACAAACTATTCTACTTATCCTTACTGCCAGTTTATTAATAGGCTGCGCAAAAGATTATTCTGCTGACTCGTATAGCGATGAAGGCGTAGGCCAAGCTCAAAGCGTTGATTATGGCGTTATTATTAAAGTGCAACCCGTTAAAATCAATGGTAACAGCGGTGTTGGTGGAATCGCTGGTGGCGCTACTGGAGCAGTAGCAGGTGGTTATGCGAGTGGCGGCAATTTATTATTTGCTATTGGGGGTGGTATTATTGGTGCGATTGCTGGCAACGCGGCCGATAAATCTCTTAGCAGTCAAACTGGCATTCGTTATTTTGTCAGATTAGAGCAAGGCGATATGATGGAAGATATTAACTATCAAGAAACCGGCCGTCGTTCTGGTCAAGTTATTTCGATTGTGCAAGGCACTAAACCACCATTAACAGTTGGGCAACGGGTGTTAGTGTTAAATGGCGGCACGGCCCGCGCGCGTTTATTACCTGATGATAGTAGCAATACAGCAGCCCCTGCTAATAATAAATAAAATAGTAGAAGCGATCATATGTATGCAGCAAATCAAGCTGAGTTAGCACGTCAAGCGGCAGAAAGACAGAGGTTACATGCTTCATTAGCGCTTAATATAATACCTTTTGATATATTTGAACAACGTTTAACGGATTCTGTTTATACCTTTGAAAGTAAAAGATATTTTAAATATTTAGAAACAAACCTGATGCTCGCTATGGATGGCAGTCGGCAGGTGTATGAGATTAAATATGAATCGGGAGTGAGTTTTCCTTATTTCATGAGCCCTGTGGGAAAACTTTATATTTGGCAATCTCAAAAAGAATTAAGCAAATCGCGAGAGGAAGAAACGCCTACATCATCGTCGCAGGATGAAGAAAGAATAAGCGAGAGCACTTATCAAGCAGCATTGACCTTATTAAAGGTAAAACATGAAACTTCGTTGCCAGATGTAAAGACAGTTTTTTTAACCTCACGCCGTGATGCAGAGAGAAGACATGATTCCGAAGGTATGAGAGAATCAAGTGAAGCGCTTAAAATAATTACCTCTTATCGTACGCAAGTTCCTAAATCCCCATCTTTGCCTCGTCAACCGACTCAACAGCGATCGTATTCGCCACCCGCACCACCTTCGCCGCCTCCTAGGCCACGTTCACCAGATTTACCTGATTGGATGAGTTTTGAACCGATAGAAAAAATTAACAGAATTTTTCAAACAGGAGGAAATAGTGATCTTTTTCAAAGAGCAGAGGGTTATATCAATCAGTTAGATGAGCGCTCAATAAAATTTAATGAATTAAAAGACCAATTTAAAGATTCAAAAGCTTGTTTAGAGCTTTTTCAAAAGAAACTTATTGAGTATAAATCAGGGAATTGGAATGCCTTTATGGGGAGTTTAACAAGTCTTTTATTAATTGATCTAAAATTTAATAATAATAAGTATCAACCTAAGTTTTCTTTAAGCATTTTATTTGATTATTTTCGCTTCGTTACTTTAGCTGATTATCGTACTAATAGATTATCTCGTTCAACTAATTTGCAAAATTATTTTTTATTCGAAGACTTGATATTAAGTGTAATAAATCAACGTCGTCTCGAATTTTCACGGCAGGAGTTCTCTTGGCCTCTGTCAGTGCGAGTTCTTGCTGATTGCTTTAACTGCTTATTTAAAGAACATAGCGCTTTGATGCAAGTTGATTTAGAGTCAATATTTAAGGGTGACTCCAATATTCCAAAGGGGTTGAAGCGGATGAGAGATTTTTATAACGCAACGATTTTTTTAACAAACTATTCAGCTAGTAGCCAGCTGCATTATTTTTCACCTAGTGATAGGTTAGAAATTTTTAAACGTATGCCGCCTTTCATAAATTCTTGTCTACAAGCATTTAATAACATCATTCAAGAAGAAAACAAGGGTATTCGTGGGGCCTTGATAAATAAATTTAACAAACGTGATCCGTGGGTACAAAAACTATATACTGCTATTTGCGAATGTAATTTGAAAATTACTAAACCTAGCCTAAAGGACTTGCTCGAGGCCACAGACAATTTGTATGATAGAGCTTTTAATTGGGTTAATTCTGGACTTGATGACTCGGGATTCTACCATAAGGAAATTGCCAAGATGTCCTAATTTATAGCTTAAAATATTGCACAATTTCTTCAGCAACTCGTTCAGGGTATTGATAAATTAAGCCATGCCCGGCATCGGGATATTCAATTAATTTGGCTTGCTGAATACCATTTGCTAATACGATTGAATTTTGCCGATGAGTAATCACATCTAAGGTACCCGTGAAAATGAGCGTAGGGACAGTAATGCTACTTAACTGTCGATAAGTGCCGCCACTTGAATACCATTCCGCAATTAATTTTTTTTCCGCTAATACCGTTCCTTCTGGTACGGAACGCACTAAAGCTGCCATCCGAAATAAACTATGCATCTTATGGTGCATTGATTTAATTACGGGGGCAGGAAACAATAACTCCATTACATGCGCTTGTTGTTGATCTAAAGTGCCTTGAGTATTACTAATACGGGCTAATAAATCTTCTTCTGGATGGCTTGCTTGCTGACCGCCAGCATCCGTGGCAATCAACACTAAGCCTTTTAAACGTCGGTTTAATTGAATCGCTAAGCGCTGTGCGAAAAAGCCTCCCATGGCAAAGCCAAATAAGCTAACATCTTTTAGTGCAAGTTTATCAATAAAATCTTGCAAAATATGGGTAACTTGCGCTAGATCTGCGGCGGTTATTTTATTAACCGATTTACCAATACCAGGGTAATCTATTAAAATAAGTTGATAGTGTTTGGCTAATTTCTCTAGCAAAATAGGATCCCAGCCATACATACTCATGTTCACATCAGGCAACAAAATCAAGGGTAAGCCAGTGCCAAGAGTACGATAACTGATTATTGCTTGTGGCATATCAACTACTATTAAATCTGATAAGCCTTCAATAGTAATAACACCTGCTGCCCCTAATTTTTTATGTTTATACCATTTAGGGAACCACACACTTAAGCCCAAGGTAAGCATTAAAATCAGGGCAGGGAGTATAGTATTAAAAAAGATATTATTTTTCAAGATGAATTGCCCAACGCCATTAGATAAAGTCATGAGAGTAAAAGCACTAGCCCAAATAATAGTTAAATAACGGTTAATACGAGTAAATAAATGACTATGCCAATATTCTTTAGCAACACTGAGTTTGGCATATTCAAAGGTAAACGGACGCTTGATTAGCAATGACCCCCAAGCAATGATACATAAAGCAATATTGGCTAAAATATCGGCATTATTTTTAATCCAAGTTTCATAAAATAATAACAGAGTAACTAAAATAAACACAAAAAATAATAAACTTCCCCAATCAAATAAGAAACCTTTCGCTAAACCACGCCGGCTTAAAATAACTAATACAATTAAAGCGCCACTTGCACCGATGGCCAAATGAATTTGATCGTAACTAAATAAAATAAAGAAAATTAACCACGGAATTAAACTACCTAAAAAATTTTTAAGCATTTTTAAAATCCTTAAAGTGGGTTTTAAAATGTTCAGGAATACGTTTTTCTAACCAGTGTTCTAATTTTAACTCAAATAAATTACCGCTAATAAACCCGACATGCCCGCCTTTTTCACTCAGCTCTATAGTGACATTCGCTGACATTTCTGAATCTTGTGGTATGACATCGGGGCTCATAAAGGGATCATCCAAAGAATGAATTGCGAGGGTAGGTACGGTAATATTTGGTAAGACATTTTTACAGCTGTTTTTGGCATAATAATCTGTCGCATCAGTAAAACCATTTAACGGTGCAGTAATACTATTATCAAATTCCCAAAATGATTTTAATTGGGTGACATCACCAAAATCAAACGGGGTTTTTTTATTTTGATATTTACTGCGCACATAATCATGTAAGTCACCAATTAGCCACCATTGATAAAAACGACTAAAGCCTTGGCGTAAGCGGTTAGAAGCAGCACGTAAATCAAAGGGTGTCGACACCGCAATTGCAGTGACTAAACCAGCGGCAGTTCCGGTATCGCCTAACCATTTAAGTAAAATATTAGCACCCATAGAATAACCTACAGCAGCTATCGGTGTGTTGGGTTCACGCCGTTGTAATTCTCTCACAATCGTATCAAGGCCTAGAGTATCGCCCAAGTGATAGCTACGATCAATTAAATTAGGCTCACCACTGCAACCGCGATAATACATTAACAGCGGACGCCAACCGTTATTTTGGGCTTGTTTTAACATCCCTTGTACGTAATGAGCTTCAATTGAACCGGTAATTCCATGTAAAATAATAATAATAGGGCTATTTAAATTCGATTCATCAAACCAATCAAAGTCAACAAAATCCCCATCTGGCATCGTTAAGCGTTCACGCCGAGTTGCTTCTATAAGCTTTTTAAGCGGCATAACACTAGGCAAAATAGTTTGTAGTTGAGCGTTACTTACGCCAAAAGCTGGGATAAAATCACTGGTTTTAATCATTCTATTTCATGGAATTTAAATAATAGCTTATTATAGTGGTAAACCAAATTTTTTTCGATGGGAATATTAAGCATGAATTTTTTGATGCGTAAATAGTAATCCTATGGTATTATCAAAAAATTACTTTAATGATAGGATGGAAAAGTATGATGCAAAGCTACAAAAGAATTCTCATTATATTTTTGGGAACTATACTAAATACCGCTGTTTTTGCAGCTAATTTACCGTTTACCCCCGTTTTTTCTCTCACAGTAGGAGATGCCATGGCGCAGCCCGGCACGACTCAAACCATTACTGATACCGGCCCCTATACTTACAATTATATTCCCAATAGCTCAACTGATTCGCAAACTCGTATATTAGGTGGGGCCTTTATAGGAGTTGCTTTACCTTTTGCAGGTGTGAGTCCATGGTCAGTGCAGACCGGTTTGGCGTATTATCAAATTGCCCCCTTTACCGCCAGTGGTGATTTACAACAAGGATATGGCCCGAGTAGTTACGACAACTACAGTTATCATTATCATATAAGTAGCCAACAATTAGTGGAAGAAACTAAATTGTTAGGCGATGGTTATGGCCGCTATCATCCTTATTTTTTAGTAGATGTGGGCGCTGCGTTTAATAATGTCAACGATTATCAAGCCGTAACGAGCCAAACTTCTGCGGATATTTCACCCCTCTATTCAGGGCATCATAATACTGCCTTTAGCTATGGGGCTGGCCTCGGTTTAGATGTGGATGTTATTAATCATTTACGCGCAGGTTTTGGTTATCGCTTGGCTGATTTAGGCACGGCTAATAGCGGTACAGGATCAAAAACCTATGGCTCATATTATGTCGGCGCTTTTCCCTATAATTTAAAGCAATCACATTTATATGTGCAAACAATCGTTGCGCAGCTTAGTTATTTGCTTTAAACCTATTTATTCTTATCTTAAACAGGATGTGACTTATGAAATTTTTTACTAAATTATTAATATTGTTGGTTTGTGCAAGCAACAGCCTAGCCTTAACTTTCAGTGTGGTACCCACCACAGGCATGCCCTTGCCTACACAGGTAGTAAGTGGCCGCACCGTAATGGCCTATTACACGATTACCAATTTAACCGGAAATGATTTTACTATTGATATTCGAAGGTTACCCACTAATACAGCGGTTGAAAGTGATGCAGGGTATTGTAATTCTAGTTTAGCAGCTCATGGAAATTGCACGTTAAAATTAGCGATTACTGGCGTCGCTCAAGGGGGCTTTTTGGTCTGTGTGACAGGCACCACGAATTGTTCACCTGCCACAACAGCATTGAATGTGGCAGTAGGAGCTGGCAATGCAACATTAGAATTGACTTCTGCAGATCCATTAACCGTTCCCTTTAATGGTGATGCGGCGGTTATTACGGTAAAAAACAATTCAACAGTTTATGTTAATAACATTACTCCCCCTACCTTAAGCGCAGGTTTAGGAGTAACCGGTACACCCGATCCTAATTGCCAAAATTTAGCCCCGGGAGCAACGTGTAGTTATTCTATTCAGACCACGAGTTCCCAATTTATTGGCGGGACAGCAAGTATCGAAGGTGGTAATAGCAGTAATATAATTAATTTTAACGTTACTACTGCAGCTCTATGGATAGCAGCAAGTTCTTACAAAGATACTAATAATCTTTGGCATCAATTAGTATTGAATAGCTATGATAATGGTGTTACCTGGGGTACAGCGGTGGTACCAACAGGAATTTCCTTGCCATCAGGGACAGTCAGTGCTGCTATTAATCAAAGCTTTTGTAATGGTAGTGGGCCAAGTGCTATTTGTATGGCGGTAGGTAATGTCAAAAGTGGGAGTCTGTTTCAACAAACTCTGATCAATAGTCTAGATGGAGGCAGTAGCTGGCAACCTGCAAGTATTACCTTGCATACTGGTGTAAGCGCGTCGCTTAGAGATATAACCTGTAATGGGAGTGGCTCTAGTGCAATGTGTATAAGCGTTGGAACCTATACGGATAATAGTAATGTTCCTCATCAGACTCTTCTTACCAGTGCAGATGGGGGAGCCACTTGGCAAGAAGTAACACAGCTAGTGGATAATAGTGCATTACCATCAGGGATTTTAAGTAACACTGTTTGTCATGGCAATGGTTCTGATGCAATTTGTGTGGCAATAGGACCTCGTAAAGTAGGAAGTGTTTGGCATCATAATATTTTACTGAGTTTGAATGGTGGAACCAGTTGGCAGATAGCGACTTTTATTAACGATCAAACCTATAATATTCTTACTTCTACTGCAGCCACTTGTAATCCGACAGATACGTCAATAGTTTGTATGGCAGCGGGTAGTTATCTAATGAATGGTATTTTTCATCAAGACATTATCACGAGCCAAGATGGTGGCTTAACCTGGCAAGCAGCGGCAGGAGGTGCTTTACCTTCTGGAAAAGCTGTTGGCGTTGCTAATAATTTTACCTGTAGTGGTAGCGATTGTATGATAGCAGGATATTATCAGAGCAATGATAATGTCTATCATCAAACTATTTTAATCAGCGCTGATTATGGTGTTACTTGGAATGTGGCTACAGGTACATTTCCATCAGGAATAGCTTCGCCTAATACTAACCAAATTGCTTGTAATGGTAATCAATGTATGTATCCAAGCAGTTATGTTGATAACAGTAATATTTCCCATCAAAGCCTTTTAACCAGTTCTGATGGAGGCCTCACTTGGGCGTCAGTAAGTTTGCCAGTTAGAACTCAAAATGCTGGGCTTCAATCAACGACGTGTAATGGCAGTGGAATTACGGCGGTTTGTATGACAGTAGGGCAATATGCCGATAATAGTGGCGCAGTGGTTTATCAAAATGTATTAACAAGTCTTGATGGTGGAGTCACATGGAATAATGCGACCTTACGTCCCGAGCAATTATATTCTGGGATTAATGCCGCACTAGGATTCGTAACGTGTAATGGTACTGGTACCACGGCACATTGTAGTGCATTGGGTGCTTATATCGGTAGTGACAATGTAACTTGGTATCCTGGCTTAGTCACGAGTCTGGATGGAGGCGTCACCTGGGGACAGACGGCTTTACGGAGTGCTGCGCCATTCCCTCAGGCATTACAATTACCTAGCACAAGTAGTCAAATTATTATTAGACACTAAATTAAATAGCTCGAGCAAGTGCGATAAGTTCCGTGAGGATCTGACTATAGGTTTTCTGCTGAGTTGCCACGATATCATTCGCTAAGGCTTGATAAATAGATTCGCGTTCAGCATATACTTGTAAAAAAGCTTGGTAAGGATTGGTGTTAGCGCTGAGATAAGCCGGGATGCCGTGTTTTTTAATTCGCTGCCATAAAATTTTAGCAGGAGTGGCTAAATAAATTAACTGACCATTTTTTTGTAATAAGCTATGGTTTTCGAATTTTAAAACGGTACCACCACCGGTGGCAATGACCAGCCCATCTTGTTCAGCTAATAATTTAATTTTTTCTGTTTCTAGGTTTCTAAATTTGTCTTCACCTAGTTTTTGATACAAGTTGCGAGCTTTACTAAAGCTAGTGCCTTCAAGTAATAATTTATCTGTATCAATGAAAGGGCGTTGCAATTTTTTAGCTAAGGCTTTGCCAAAAGTGCTTTTACCGCAATGCGAAAAACCAATTAAGACAATATTAGGCATTTAAATTTTCTCTGTAAGTATTCATACAAAACAAGTTGAATCAATACCCCCTCTCCACCACGAAGTGGGGGAGAGGGTTGGGGTGAGGGGGCTTACGTTTGAAAACCCCCACCCTAACCTTCCCCCGCAAGCGGGAGAGGGGATTTTAGTGATAAAAATTTTATTTATTCAACATTCTCTTATTTTTACGCCAAGAGTCTGCAACATTCCTACAAAATCAGGATAGCTTTTTGCCACACAAGCCGTCTCTTCAATCACGGTTTTACCTTGCGCGCGCAATGCCGCAATGGCCAATGCCATAGCGATGCGATGATCTTGATGGCTATAAACCGTCGCACCTTGTAAAGTAGAATGTGTAATATCTAAGCCATCAGCCGTGACAACAATTTTTCCGCCCATTTTGCTTAATTCTTGCGCCATAGCAGTTAATCGATCTGATTCTTTATGACGAGCAATTTCTGCCTTAGTAATAATAGTATGGCCTTCTGCGTAACTAACCAGTATCGCTAAAATAGGCACCGCATCAATAAAATCATTGGCGGCTATATTAATTCCCTGCAATTTAGCGCAAGGCTTTACTTCTAATGTTTTTTTGTTATCATCGTAAACAAATTTCGCACCCATTTTTTCAAATTCAACTAATACTGCTTTATCGCCTTGTACATCTTGCATATCTATATTTTCTAATAAAATATTCGATTGCGTAATTAAGGCTGCCACAATCGGAAATGCAGCTGAGCTAAAATCTCCCGGCACTTTATAATGGAACCCATTATACTTAGCTTTGCCAGAAATTTTATAGCGGGTAAAATTAGTTTGTTCCCACTGCACTCCTATTTTTGTGAGCCAACTTAAAGTTACTTTAATCCACGGGATTTCCCCCGGTTCAAGGACTTCAATCGCTGTTTCACCTTCGATAAAAGCCGCGGCAATCAGTAAAGCAGAGACGGGTTGCGAATCAGTGCTGTTTATTTTAGCAATTCCATTGTGTAATGGCCCACGGATAATAATCGGCGCATAACCATCATGGCGGCTTGCAGCGGCAAATCCACCTAATTGATTGATACCATGGATTAACGCCTGCATAGGGCGTTGATGGCGAACAGAATGATCGCCAGTTATGACAGTGTAAGTAGGTAATAATGCCGCGATACCGGTAATGAACCGTAACACTTGTCCTGAGTTGCCGGCATCGATAACATCATCTGGGCATTTAGGTTCACCATCTACACCATGAATAATTAAAGTCGAGTCGGTTTGTTCAATCTTGGCGCCTAATTGCCTGCAAGCAAGTATCATAGCGGTGGTATCAGGTGAGATTAAATAATTTTCAATGGTGCTTTTACCCCGTGCTAAACTAGCAAATAAAATGGCTCGTAAAGTATGAGATTTGGAGGGTGGTATAGTGACATTGCCCTGCAAATTTTTTTCAATGGGCTCAATTTCATAGCGCATAGTTTGGCTCTCTAGCTTGCTTAACAGTCGCTGCTAATTGTTCTAATACTGCAAGTGTGTCTTCCCAGCCGATGCAGGTATCAGTTATACTTTGTCCATAATTTAACGCTTTGCCGGCAACGATATCTTGTCGGCCTGCAAGCAAATAGCTCTCAATCATCACACCCATAATGTTACGATTACCCGCGAGAATTTGTTCACATAAATTATCGATAACAATTAATTGTTTCATATGATCTTTTTGGCTATTGCCATGGCCACAATCTATCATTACACCAGGCGATAAACCTTGGTCTACTAATAATTGGCTGGCATGTTGGATAGCGGCAGCATGATAATTAGAACCCGTGATTTTACCACCGCGTAAAATAATATGGCTATCCATATTGCCAGTTGTGCTCACAACCGCAGCAACCCCATCGGCATTTATACCCAAAAAATGATGAGGATAGCGGGCTGTTTTAACAGCATCAATGGCGGGTTCCACTAAACCGCTGATTGCATTTTTAAAACCAACCGGCATCGACAGGCCTGAGCTTAGTTCACGATGAAGGGGGCTTTCAACTGTACGTGCGCCAATAGCTGCCCAACTGATTAAGTCAGCGATATATTGAGGTAAAATAGTCGTTAAAAACTCTGTGCCAACCGCCACCCCTAAGTTGTTTATTTGCAATAGTAGTTCCCGGGCATGAGAGAGGCCTCCATTAATATTAAAGCTTTCATTTAAGTTAGGATCATTAAGGAAGCCTTTCCAACCAATTGTGGTACGGGGTTTTTCAAAGTAAGCTCGCATGACAATACATAATTCAGTCTGATATTTCTCAATACACGTTTTTAATTTTTTGCTATATTCTAGCGCGGCTGCTGGGTCGTGAATTGAACAAGGCCCAATGATGACTAATAAACGGGAATCATGACCATGGATAATGGAAGAAACTACCTCACGAGTATGATTAATTAATTCGGCTGCTTGAGGCGAAACAGGGTAATTGGCCTGTAATGAAATGGGCGAAATAAGCGGTTTTAATGCTTTTATACGTAAGTTATCTATTTTTTTCATGATGGAAACCTGTTTGTCAAGTACAAATTTTAACTTTTTTCAAATTTAGTGTATAATTTACCAAATGCTTATTTAGCAAGATATTACCAGATATTAAAGGAGAATATAAATGCCAGTAGCAAAGAAAGTTGTCAAAGCAGCCGCTAAAAAACCGGTGGTAAAAAAACCAGCTGCCAAAAAACCCGTGGCGAAAAAAGCGCCAGCTACTAAAAAGGCAGTGGTGAAAAAACCAGCTGCTAAAAAACCCGTAGCGAAAACACCTGTTAAAAAAGTAGCGGTTAAAAAGCCAGTTGCTAAAAAACCCGTAGCGAAAACACCTGTTAAAAAAGTAGCGGTTAAAAAGCCAGTTGCTAAAAAACCCGTAGTAAAAAAACCCATAGCTAAATCAACAACTAAAAAAACCACTAAAACAATAATGAAACCTGTAAAGTCTCCTATAAAAAAAGCTGTGACTAAAACTCCTGTCAAAGCCGTTGAAAAAAAATCAGTTGCTAAAAAACCTGTCGTAGCTTCTGCTAAAACGACAGTCAAAAAACCAGTTAGTGCGCCTGCCAAAGTACCAGCAAAAGTGACCCCCCCATTATTAAAAGAATCTAAACCGAAACCCGCTGAAAAACCCATTGTTTCTGTGGTACTAGAAACACCCGTTGTGGCGTCTGTTAAAATTGAGCCAGTGGCCAAAAAATCTGCCAAAAAACCGGTGGTAACTCCTAAATCAGACTCATCTTTAAAAATTGAAGAGGTTACCTTTACTCAGTTATCGATTAAAAATAATTTAGCTGATTTAATGCCAAGTTATGATCGAGCAGAAGAAAAAATTGATGATGATTATATGAATGAAAGTAAGAAATTATACTTTCGTGAGGCATTACATGTGTGGAAAAAACAGTTAATGGAAGAAGTGGATAGAACTGTTGATCACATGAAAGATGAATCAGGTAATTTCCCTGATCCAGCAGATAGAGCCACGCAAGAGGAAGAATTTAATTTAGAATTACGTACCCGCGATCGCGAACGTAAATTAATCAAAAAGATTGATGAAACTCTACAACGTCTTGATGATGATGAGTATGGTTATTGTGAAGCCTGCGGTATAGAGATAGGGTATAAACGTTTAGAGGCCCGTCCTACAGCGACGCTTTGTATCGATTGTAAAACCGTAGATGAAATCCGTGAAAGACAATTAGCTGCATCATGATGAACGTCAGCGATGCGATTAAAGCCCGGGCTTCTACCCGGGCTTTTTTAAATAAACCAGTCGCTAAGGAAACTATCGAAGCTGTGTTAGAGACCGCGCGTTGGGCGGCCTCAGGTAAAAACACTCAACCGTGGCATGTGGCAGTAGTAACAGATGTCACCAAAAATAAAATTAGCACAGCTATATTACAAGCTTTTCGTGACGGTATTCCAGCGCATCCGCATTACGATTATTATTCTAAAACGACCCCTTCAGAATTTCACGCCCGAGCCATAGCGTGTGGTATGGCCTTGTATCAAGCGCTTGGTATTGAACGTAGCGATAAAGTACGCCGTAAAGAAGTATGGGAATGGAATTATCAATTTTTTGGTGCCCCGGTAGGCTTATTTATTTTTATGGACAAAAATTTAGCCTTAGGTAGCTGGATAGATATCGGCATGTTTTTACAAAATATTATGCTAACAGCTTTAGATTATGGTTTAGCCACTTGCCCTCAAGCTGCACTGACAGAATATCCTGATATTGTGCAATCTATCTTAGGCGAACCCTATCAAGATAAATTATTAATATGTGGCATTTCTCTGGGTTATCCTGATCTTACTCAGGCTGTTAATCAATATCGTACCAGCCGTGAAGCGGTTGAGACCTTTACGCAGTGGTACGCTTAATTTTTTCACATTGATAATTATCAAATACTGCCCAGCAGAGTTTGTTAGACTGCGTACCTTAACACTCAGGTAACATTATGCAACTTACTATTTCCAAAAAATTGCTCATTGGGGCCTCATTAGGCACTATGCTTGAATACTATGATTTTGCTTTATTCGCATTATTTTTACCTATTATTTCGCCGGTATTTTTCCCCTCGCATTCTGCTTATGGATCCCTTGAAACGGGTTATTATGCCTTAATGATTACTTTGATTGCCAGGCCATTAGGCGGATTAATTTTTGGCTATATTGGTGATACGTATGGCCGACGTGGGGCTTTATTAGGCTCAATGTATGGTATTGCTATTGCAACTTTTATTATTGGGATCACGCCTTCTTATAGCACTATTGGAATTGCTGCCATCGTTATCGTCATTATGGCGAAAGCAGCACAAGTATTTTGTTATGGCGGTGAATATAATGGTGCGGGCATTTATGTGGTTGAAAATGCCAAACCTGGACAAGAAGCTTTTGTCGGCAGTATTTTAACTGCTATTGCTGTGTCTGGTTCATTAATTGCTTCATTATTAGGTATTATCAGCACGTGGCCTGGTATGCCAGATTGGAGTTGGCGAGTGTTATTTATGTTGGGCGGTTTAGTAGGGTTATTTGGCATATTTTATCGTAAAAATTTAACTGAATCGCCAAACTTTAAAGTGGGTAAAAAGAAAAATGCTACTCTAAAAGAATTATTTAAACATTATCCAAAAGAATTAGTATTGGGTGCATTTATTGGTGGTTTTACCGTATTGCCTTACACGACAGTGGTGATATTTATTAATCCCGTGTTAACCACGAAACATGATTTAACTAATGTGCAACTCATGATGTTACAAGGTTTACTGATGTTGATTTCAATGGTCGTATTAGTTGTTTGCGGCAGATTAGCTGATAAATTTACCCCGGGGAAAGTTATGAAATGGGCGGCTCTCGCCTTAACCATAGGCGCTTACCCATTAATTTTATTAGTGGATGCGAAAGGCTTAGCGACTACTATTGTGGCAGAAATTATTTTAATCATTATCAACCAAAGTTTATTAGCACCTTCCAATGCCTATTTCAAAAATTTATTCGCGATGGAATATCGTTATCGCGCAAGCTCGGTTAGTTTTTGTTTTGGTATGTCTTTAATAGGTGGCATTACTCCAGTGATTGAAAATTATTTATATAAGACCACGCATCATTTTAGCAGTATTTCCATCTGGCTAATTGTGATAAGCGCAATAACATTTATTTTATTACGACAGCGCCAACAAGCTCAAATATGACACTATACACCCACCTGTTTTTTCTTTACAATAAACTTTTTGCAAACTAGTGGATTAACAGCATGTCCAATAAATTGGAAGTTATTAACTTAGAAAAATACTTTGGCCATTTACAGGTCTTGAAAGGCGTATCCTTAAGCGCTAAAGCCGGCGAAGTGATTGTACTATTAGGTAGTAGTGGCTCAGGTAAAAGCACCTTATTACGCTGTCTTAATTTATTGGAAAAACCCAATAGCGGCGAAGTCATCATTGACGGTATAGATTTAAAGTATGGTAAACATACCGCTATTTCAGCCAAGGAAATGCGAAAATTAAGGCAAAAAGTAGGCATGGTATTCCAACAATTTAATTTATGGCCGCATTTGAGTATTTTAGAAAATTTAATCACAGCGCCTGTTTGTGTATTAAAGCAGACCAAAGCGCAAGCTATTGCCCATGCAAAAGAATTATTAGCCAAGGTTGGAATTGCCGATAAAGCTGATTCTTACCCTTCACAGTTATCGGGTGGACAACAACAACGCGCGGCAATTGCGCGAGGCTTGATGATGAATCCCGAAATTATGTTGTTTGATGAACCCACTTCAGCGCTAGATCCAGAAATGACTAATGAAGTATTAAAAGTTATTAAAGCCTTAGCCGCAGAGGGTATGACGATGTTAATTGCTACTCATGAAATTGGTTTTGCCAAAGAAGTGGCAACTCATGCTTTGTTTTTGGAGCAAGGTAAAATAGTTGAGCAAGGGCCAGCACGGGAAATGTTAAGTCATCCGAAAACTGAACGGTTACAACAGTTTTTACAATCTGTGCATTTATAATTGAGTAATTTAATATGTTCTTAGACGGTTATTTAGGACAGTTGCTTTCAGGCACAGTACTCACAATTGAAGTGGCTGTCTGTGCTATTTTATTGGGTTCTGTGCTAGGTTTAATTGGCGCATCTGGTGAGTTAAGTCATTCACCTATTTTACGCGTTGTAAGCCGTGCTATTACTTCGATTATTCGTGGTTTGCCAGAGCTATTAACACTTTTTGCCATTTATTTTGGCGGTACTATTTTACTGACTAAATTATTTGGTAAATTTACGGAAGTCAATGCCTTTACCTCCGGGGTAGTTGCTTTAGGATTAATTTTTGGTGCTTATGCTTCGCAAGTATTTCGGGGCGCCTTTTTAATTATTCATAAAGGTCAAAAGGAAGCCGCGAAAGCCTTGGGCTTATCGAGTTGGCTGACCTTTAAAAAAATTATGTTGCCCCAAGCTTGGCGTCATGCTTTGCCTGGTTTAGGTAACTTATGGTTAACCACTTTAAAAGATAGTTCTTTAGTAGCGCTAATTGGCTTAGCCGATTTAACTAATAAAACTCAACTTGCCGCTACGCAAACCTATAAACCTTTTACCTTTTATATGACTTGTGCATTAATTTATTTAGGCTTGACTTCTATCACCCAAATTATTTTTATTCTATTAAAACAGCGGAGTTTGAAACATGAGCATTAGTTTCTTATGGCAAAATCTCCCATTATTATTCAGTGGCGTGTTGACTACGCTAGAATTAATGGTTTGTGCTTTAGCGATCGGTTTGTGTTTAGCGTTAATCTTAACCTTACTGACGTATCTTAATTTTAAACCGATTAATTGGCTAATTAATCTATATACTTTTTTTATCAGAGGTACACCCTTATTAATACAAATTTTTTTAATTTATTATGGAAGTAGTCAATTTACTTTATTGCGCGAGAGTTTTTTATGGGTGCTGTTTAAACAACCTTTTGCGTGTGCAGTCATTGCTTTAGCCATCAATACCAGTGCTTATACCATAGAATTATTTCGCGGTGCTATTGGTTCTGTGCCAAAAGGTGAAATTGAAGCTTGCCATGCTTTAGGTATGTCTACTTTGCAAAGATTACGTAAAGTAGTGGCGCCAAGAGCTCTGCGAATGGTATTACCTGCTTATTCTAATGAAGTGATTATCATTTTGAAAAGTACTACCTTAGCCAGTACCATTACTTTATTGGATTTAATGGGGGTAACTAATCAATTAATTTCTGAAACCTATAATACTATTCCGTTATTAATGGTAGCAGGCATTATTTACCTTATTATTAATATGCTCATCATCAAAGGTTTCCAAAAAGTCGAATCGATTTATGCGATTAGCTAAGCTTTAAATAAGTTAATCAGGAGTCAATATGCGACCATTACACATTTTTTTCGCTATTTTAGTCATGGCTATTTGGGGCTTTAGTTTTGTCACAATGGAAGTGGGTTTACGCGATATGCCACCTTTATTATTATGTGGATCTCGATTTTTATTTGCTAGTATTCCCGCTGTGTTTTTTATTAAAAGGCCTGTTATGCCACTTAAAATGGTTGCTCTATATGGATTTTTGATGTTTGCAGCATCGTTTTCTTTTGCCTTTTTTGGAATTCGAGCCGGCGTTTCGCCAGGCTTAGTGTCACTGTTAGTACAATTACAAATTTTCTTTACTATTTTACTAGCAGTACTTTTTTTGCAAGAATCGGTTAATAAATGGCAAATAATGGGCGCTATTATTGCTGTGGGTGGGCTAGGGATAGTAGGTATGCATATAGGCGGTAATATTACTATTTTAGGTTTGCTATTTATTCTTGCCGCAGCATTTTGTTGGAGCGTGGCTAATATTATTATTAAGCAAGCTGGGAATGTTAATATATTAGCGTTGACTGTATGGGGCGGATTATTTGCTTGGCCGCCATTATTTTTATTATCTTTTATCATTGAAGGGCCAAGCAAAGTATTACAAAGCTTTCAGCATCTTAATTTACTAGCTGCCGCCAGTATTTTATATATGGCTTATCCCGCAACCTTAATTGGTTTTTTAGGCTGGGGTTGGTTATTAAAAACTTATCGTACCGCCACTGTCACGCCTTTTGCTTTATTAATCCCAGTATTTGGCATACTTAGTTCGGTTATTTTCTTACATGAACCATTTCAAACTTGGAAAATAACTGCTGCTATGTTAATCCTTGCAGGTTTATGTGTGAATATTATAGGGCCAAGGGTATTTAAATGATAAGTTCATTGATAGCAGTAATAACTTGTTGCATAAATTTACTATCTAATTGAGCTAACGGCCCTTCTGTGAAACGTTTATTGTCAATCGCTCTAATTTGATCAAGTAATAAATCAGAATCCTGTTTAAGTTTTTTTTGTTTTTTAATTCTTAAGCGCAGTGGTTCAGCATCGTCTATTAAATGAGTAGTCATCGGAACTATCAAGGTTGAGGGATGTTCAATATCCAACAAATTTTGAGTTTGCACAATCAATACGGGGCGAGTTTTACCTGGTTCAGTACCTTTTCCAGGATTCAGATTGGCAAGCCATATTTCACCGTAATTAAGCTTCTGGGTCATGTTCAATTTGGCTAAATTCATTATTTATTACCATGCTTTCTTTACGGACACGTAAACTTGCTGTTTGTAATTTTTTTTTCCGCTCTGCGATTAAAATTTCTTGATTCATATGCACAATAGCTTTTCGTATATAGCCTGTGGGCGATATATGTAAAAGCTTAGAATTTGACTTAGTTTCATTGAGTAATTGTTCAGGGAGACGTACCGAGATAACTGACATAATTAAGCTCCTTATCATGCTTACGTTTTAGTATACAATAACGAATGACAATTTGCAATACAAAAGCGTAGTATTTTTTGATTTCAGCTATCTGATAAATTAATATGTTAAAATAGGCGATATAATTTATTTCATACTTAACACAGGAGGACTTATGTATAAACTCATTAAAGCTAAACCAATTCATGCTAAACAAATCCTGCCTTATCTCACTACAACTTGCTATTGGAAAGAATTTGCTGATGGTAATAATTTAAACCAAAGCTATGAAGAATTTATGCTGCAATGGATTATTAATCCACGTTTGCCTATTACCACGGTGTTAGTTAAAGAGGGTGATGAAGATACCGTGCGTGGTTGCATTATTACCGGCACCATTGAACAATTTGGCCAAATGCCAGATTACACACCGCATTTGCATCCACGGGTTATGGAAATATTTGCTGAGTGGTTTCAATTCCCCGTTTCTTCTGATAGCGTGATAGTAGAATTATTTTTTGTTGCAAAAGAATTGCGTGGTCAAGGCTATGGCTCTAAACTTTATAAAATAGCGGAAGATTTAGCGCAAGCAACGGGTAAAGATTGTATTGCTGGTTTTATTTGGTCATTCTTTCCTGATTCGCTTATTAATGCCACCCGCAGAGGCCGTATGGTTAAAGCCTGTATCCATTTCCCTAAGCTAATTGATTTGCCTTTATTATATGTAGAAAAGAAACCCGAATACACAGCCTTAAAAGATTATTTCCAAACCGAAAAATATCTTAAAACCCCTAACGCCTTATTAATTTAAATATTAAATCTTTATATGGAGAAATATATGTCAACTGCCGTAGTTAGTAAATATTATGAAGCTTTTAACCGTAAAGACATCGATGCTATTTTAGCTTTATGTAGCGATGATGTAGCCAATGATCCAAATCAAGGTGATACACAAATTGGCAAAGATAAATTGAAAATTTTTTTAGAAACGGCTTGGGCGCATTTTGATGAAAAAGTATCAAACATTATGTTAATGGCGAATAAAGATGAATCGAAAGTGGCGAGTGAATATTTGGTGCATGGCACCTATTACAAAACCAAACCGGGTTTATTTGAATCAACTAATCAAAAATATGAAATTTTGCCTACGACTGTTTTTACCATTAAAAATGGCAAAATCACGCGTATGACACGTTATTACAATACTAAAGCGTGGCTTGATATAGTTAATCCCAGTTGACTCGCACCCATAACAAAGCGATTATAGATAATAATGCAGTGAAAATAATGTAATAGAAAGGCGCAACTAATAATTTCGTTTCATAAATTAAAGTTGTAGCTACTAAAGGCGCTAAACCGCCAAAAATAGCAAAACCTAAATTATAACTTACTGCAATACCGCTATAACGAATGGCAGTAGGAAATAATTCACTTAATAAGGCAGGGATTACGCCCCAGGTAAATCCAACTAAAATAGCGCTTAATAACAATGCTAGCCATGCTAAGGCAAAATTTTCTACATACAGTTTAAAAATTATATAAACTAATATCATGCTGACTATGCTTAAAATAAAAATTAATTTTTTATGGTTAAAGCGATCTGCTAATAAACCAAAAGGAATGCATAATACTGCTGCTAAAAAAATACCCGCGGTTCTTAACCAGATATACTCTTTACCTGTATAATGTAAAATTGTGCCGACAAATGCCGGAGTAAATAAAAATAATAATACAATTAACGCGGCACCTAAACCCACAATAAAAGTTGCCGCTAAAGTATTAATTAATTTAGTTTGTAATACTCGCATTAAGGGAAAGCTTTCAGTTTTAGTGGCGATAGCCGTAAATAAAGTGGATTCTTCTAATTGCTTTCTAGAAAAATAGCTCCAAATGCCAAATATACCGCCTAATATAAAGGGTATACGCCAACCCCAGCTCAACATATCTGCTTCAGATAAGAATGTGCTTAAAATTGCCAATATTAATGAACCTAAAACAATACCACTAATTAAAAAACAAAAAATAATGCCACAGGCAAAACCTTTTTTCTCAGGGATAGATTCGCTCACATAAGCTATCGCCCCAGGAATTTCTCCCCCAATAGATAAACCTTGTAAAATACGCAACAGAGTTAAAATAATAGGCGCAGCAACACCGATTACATTATAAGCTGGCACCATAGCAATCAAAAAAGTAGAAATTGCCATAATAAGAATAGAGGCCATAAAGGTTTGTTTGCGGCCAAATTTATCGCCGAAATGGCCAAATACTATTCCACCAAGTGGGCGTGCTAAATAGCCAATAGAAAAAGTGGCGAAAGTTGCGGCTAAAGTAGTAAGGTTGTTACCCGTCGGGAAAAATTCTTTGGCAATATAACTGGCTAATAAAGCATAAATAATAAAATCGTAAAACTCTAACACGCCACCTAGACTGGATAAGACTAATAATTTTTGTTGTGTTTTAGTTAGCATGTCAGAACTATACACAATCACACTATTGTTCGTCTAGCCTCTATATTAGATTTAAATTGTTCCCTTTTTGTCCCCTGTATGCTATGCTTCTATTATGCAAGCAACACTTCAAAAAATTATTCATGTTGATATGGATTGTTTTTATGCGGCGATTGAAATCCGTGACAATCCTTCACTCGCAGGTAAACCCGTGGCGGTTGGCGGACTTAGCCCACGTAGCGTGTTATGCACGTGTAATTACGAAGCGCGAAAATATGGGGTACATTCGGCTATGCCTACGACAAAAGCCTATCGACTTTGCCCTGATTTAATTGTGTTACCCGTTGAAATGGCAAAATATAAAGCGGCCTCCCAACGCATTCAACAGATTTTCCATGAATTTACTGATTTAGTGGAACCTTTATCGCTCGATGAAGCGTATTTAGATGTTACTGATTCGCCACATTTTAATGGTAGTGCTACGTTAATTGCTAAAGCTATTCAGGCACGGATTTTTGCTGTAGAAAATTTAACCGCTTCAGCTGGCGTGGCGCCTAATAAATTTTTAGCGAAAATTGCTAGTGCTTGGCAAAAGCCTAATGGTTTATTTGTGATTCGCCCACACGAGATAGCTGAATTTATTAAAGTATTACCAGTTGAAAAACTGCATGGAGTAGGGCGAGTTACCGCTCAAAAATTACATGCTCTAGGTTTTAAAACTTGTGCTGATTTACAAACTCAATCACTTATAAAATTAACTAATCGATTTGGTAAATTAGGCCAGACTTTATATGAACAATGTCATGGTGTTGACCATAGGATAGTTAATCCGCATCGAGAGCGCAAATCAGTTAGTGTCGAAAATACCTTCAATTATGATTTGAAAAATCCAGCTGAACATGAACAGGCTATTATTGAACTTCATCAGAAATTAGCTTATAGATTGCAAACCATTAATGAAGTGAGGCCCATAAAAAATCAATTTGTTAAAATAAAATTTAATGATTTTACTACTGTCAGTGCAGAAACTAAAAGTGGTGAAAGTAATTTGGATAGTTATCAAAAATTATTTCTCGAAGCTTATACCAAAATACGCAAACCCATACGCTTGTTAGGTTTAGGTGTAAGCTTTTCAAAAGCGTTACTTACTAATGATTTTCAACAACAAGAATTATTTGTCAATTAATTTGATAATAATCAAGTAATCTTATGATAAGCTATGATTTAATTTTAATTACCTGAGGAATTCTATGAAATCTGTCGCCACTTTATTTGAACAAGCTTCTAAAACGAGATTGCATGCTTACGCGCCTTATTCAAAATTTTCAGTCGGTGCTTGCCTTGAAACGGCAACCGGTGAATTGTTTTCTGCTTGTAATGTTGAAAATGCTTCTTATGGGTTATGCGTTTGTGCAGAATCGAGTGCAATTGCAGCCATGGTGGCAGCAGGTAGTAACAAAGAAATTAAACAAATTATGGTGGTGGTGTCAGGGCCAGGAGTTTCGGCACCTTGTGGGGGTTGTCGGCAGCGTCTTAATGAATTTGCCAAACCTGAAGCTATTATTCATCTCTGTGATTTAGAAGGGGCACACGAAACGTATAGTTTAGGCGAGTTATTGCCTCATGCATTTGGTCCCGAAGATGTATTTCCCAGTTTAAATAAGGAACCTGTTAAGCAATAATCTTACGCAAGGCTTTATTTTTTCCATGTAATTTCTTACTGTTTAAACGTCGTTCTTGTGAGGCAGCTGTAGGCTTAGTTTTTTTACGTGGTTTAGGCACTTTTTCAGCTTGCTGAATATAAGCGGCTAAGCGTGCCAAGGCAGCTTGCTTATTACGCTCTTGCGTGCGATAGCTGACGGCTTTAATAATGAGTTCGCCTTCAGAATTAATTTTTTTATTAACTAATTTTATTAATCGCGTTTTAACTTCTTCATCAAGTAGTTTACATTCTACGACATTAAAGCGCAGCAATACGCCCGTTGCCACTTTATTAACATTTTGTCCGCCAGGGCCTGGCGATCGAATAAAAGAAAATTTTACTTCCAATTCATGAGTATTCATCTTATTATTCTACCACTATTATGAAATTACCTATATTAAAAAATTTATTATCGTATGAAGACATTAAGCCTTCTCTGGAATATTTACCCAGGCAAGGCACATTAATTAAAACCAATACAGGCTTAGTTTGTCTTGATATTGATGATAACTACATTCATCAATTATTTCCTTTCATTGATTATACGGGTGCTAGTAAACCCAATTATTTTGCGGGTGCAAAAAATACGGGTGCCCATATTAGTTTATTTTATGCTGATGAACTCGCTACATTAACCAGCCCCATAGCTGAAATTGGCAAATCCTATAGTTTTGCCGTGGCAGGTATTTTTTCAACAGCTATTGCCTCGAAAATGTATTACGCTATAGCTGTGGAAGCACCTGGGTTAACTGCTTTAAGAGAGCAATATGGGTTTAATCCGCAATTAAATTTCAAAGGTTATGCGATGAATCTTCATATTACCATTGGTACTAAACAAGCTATCAAATAAATTCACATTTATTAAATATTATTCTATAATACATAAATATTATGGTAAAAAGGTGATTTATGAATGAAAAATCTGAAAAAAAGGAAAAATACCGACATATAAGTGTCAGAGAAAATTTACACGATATGGCGACAGATCTCTACGAAGCAGGCATTATTGACGAAAAAACTATGCGTAGATTTGATGAAAAATATCTTCCGAAAGTAAAAGATTTATCGCCAAGTGAAATAAAAAAATTGCGCCAGCGTGAAAAAATGAGCCAGCCTTTATTCGCTCTGCATTTAAATACCACACCTTCTACTATCAAGCAATGGGAGCAAGGATTAAAGCATCCAAGTGGTTTATCGCTTAAATTATTAAATGTAGTGGAGAAGCATGGTTTAGCAATGCTCGCTTAAATTAATTTTGGAGGATTATCACTAATGAGTAAATCATTACGTTCTAAAAAAAGAAAACCGACCCATCCAGGAGCAATTTTACGCGAAGATATTTTGCCAGAATTAAAAATGACACAAAGTGATATTGCTGAAACACTTGGCGTATCAAGACGAACTATCTCTCAAATTCTAAATGAACACCGACCTATTACACCTGATATGGCGATGCGTTTAGAACGTTTTTTAGGCACCTCTGCTGAAAGCTGGTTAAATATGCAACGAGCGTTAGATTTATGGCTACTAGAACAAGATAAAGAAAAAGTGAAAGAATATAAGCATATTTCATTATTTTCAATAGCAGCCTGAAATTTATTGCTCTCGCAATTTTTTTGCACAAATAATATTATCTTGCACTTCACGCTGGCTTTGTACTAAATTTATATTTAACGAAATAAACGCTAAAAAATCTTGCCATTGGCAACTCGATATTTCAAATTCTTCTTGCTTCGTATTATCAACAAATAATTCCAACATGGTTTGTAAACCTTGAATAACAATATCAGTTGAAATAATAAGGTGCTTGTCTAATGCTTCTAATAAATTAGGGTCACCGATAAATTTTGCTTGCTTATTGTCAGTACTCAGCTTAAATTGGGGTAGTAATTCAAAAATTTCGGAAATAGGGCGATCGGCATTGATAAAATAAGAATCATTAGCGGACTTTAACATGATGTACTCCTTGCTTCTGCGTCATTCCCGCGCAGGCGGGAACCCAGAAAGCGAGTGGTGGAATTAACCTTTGAAAAGGTGCCTGGACGTTAGTAAGCTGAAAAAGGACAGCTGTGCGGTCTTACGATACGCACCGTCCAGGCATGAAGCTTGGGAGGGATGAGCTGATTTTAACGACTAACGCCATCCCAATAATAAAGGCACAAGAATACACAGACATAAAAAATGCCAAACTTTCGGGATGGCGTTGCCGCCTTTTTGTTGCGTTACTACACGCAATTACTATTATAATGATTTATGGTAAGAAGTCAAACAGTAAGAGGATAATATGAATACAGCAAGAGTTGCAGAATGGGGCAGTAATGGGGTGGTGATATGGAACTCTTAGCAATTATCTTACTCATCATTTCCGCATTCGTGCATGCCTTGTGGAACATTTTAGGCAAACGCGAAGCGCGACCCTCTAAAGAATTTTTTCTTGTGGCGAATTCTATTGGCTGTTGTTTTTTACTTCCTATTTTATTAGCAAGCTACCAAGTCATTTTACAATTGCCGCTCATAATATGGGGGTTGATGTTATTAGCCGGATTATTTGAAGCTATTTATTTTATTGGCTTAGCCAAAAATTATCGTGCCGGCGATATTTCTATCACTTATCCTATTGCACGCTCTTTTCCCATTATTTTAGTGATTATCATCAGTATTTATTTTTTTCACGATCGCACTTTAACTATGAGATTAATATTGGGTGGTGTGTTAGTCATCGTGGGTTGCATCATGATAGTTATGAAACATTTTACTGATTTTGAATTCAAACGCTATTTTAGCAAAATGTTACTTTCTGTTTACCTGACTGCAGTTGCCACGGCCGGCTACTTACTAGTAGATAATCAAACTTTACAGTATTTAAAACTATTAAATCTATCAGCTAATATAATCGTAGTAGCGATTCTTTATTCTTTTATTCGAGGTGTGTTCACGTCATGGTGGTTGTTATTAGTTGTTTTGCCAAAAGAAACCAACCGTATTAACCTTGCCAAGGTTTTAAAAACAAGATTATTTCAAACCACACTTACAGGCATGGGTATTTATTTAACGTATACTTTAGTGCTCATCAGCATGCCCTTAATGAATAATATAAGCTATGTTACTATTTTGCGCCAATTAAGCATTCCTATTGCCGCATTTATTGGCCTATATTTTTTACATGAAACTAAATACCCACCAAAAGTTTTAGGCATTATTATTATCTTGTTGGGTGTGATAATTGCGCATTGAAATCACCAAACACAACGGGCGATCTATTTTAGTGATCGCCCGTTTGTTTTTTCTTTAACAGCGCTTAGAAACTATAAATTAAACTTAAGTTAGCACTAGCAATCGGTGCATCGCTATTGTAGTTATTAATGTAATTTATATCACTTGTATCGCTGACCTGAGGTTTAGTACCAAAAATATAATCTATATCTGCAGCTACACCAATATGAGTGGTGATATCATAACCCAAACCTAAACCAAGCACAGGAGCTACATGGTTGTTATTAAGTGAAAAACTACTACTTGGGATACCGCTATCTGAAACTGTGAAATTCAGTTTTTGTAATACATAAGCCAAACCAGCAATACCTGTTATTTTAAACGTAGGATTAAAATAATATTGCGCTAGGCTTAACATACTAAGACTACTAGTTTGATATTGAGCTGTTATGTTCGCTGTCTCCGCACCAAGTGTACCCGTGAAGCTTTGAGTATAAGGAGCGTAGGCATTATAACGTAGTTCGCCACCAAATCCGAGGGCTCGGTAATGATAAATACCCCCCATTCCTGCATGCCATCCCCAATAACTAGATGAATCAGTCGTTGACACTGTAGTGGCGCCGAGAGTTTGTGCAATATCTGTTTGTACTTGGCTTAAACCAGGCCCCACTTCAATGAACATTTGTGAATTGTTTGAATCAGCAGTGTCAGCAAAACCAACCAAATTGACCGCGACTAAACTGCTTGCTATAAGATAGGGTGCAAATTTTTTCAACATGAATATTTCCCTCATAAAAGTTTGAAAAAGCATGATACCTAAATATTTGCGTGATTGCAAGCTGCCGTCTTGTCCAATGCAAGATGAGCCTGATAGGCATTATTATCATCTTGTTGGGTGTGATGATTGCGCATTGAAATCGTAACTCACGCATATTGCGCAATGCCATTGCCAAATGACCAATTCTCTTTTTCAACTTCAAGCAAGTTAATAAAAATATCTTCCGCGCGTATGCCCGTATTATTTACTAAAAGTTCTGTTATTTTGGCAAATAAGGCTTTTTTCTGTTCGACAGTGCGGGTATTGCTCACCGTGATTTGAATAATCAATAAATCATCGGTGCGTTGGATGTTAAGATAATTTTTTCCATATACAAAGTTATCGTCTTCATGTTCATGAATCATCATAAATTGATCGTTTTCTGGCACATTAAAGGTTTCGCGCATGGCTTGATAGAGGCTTTGCAGAATGGCTTGTTTGTAAGCAGAAGGTTTACCTTTCTGCATGGAGATACGTGTTAAAGGCATAATGGGCTCCAAAGAATTTATAGGTATGTTATTATACCATTTAATTTATTTAAATTACTATTTGGTTTTATGGAAAATGCTCATGATATAGCTAAAAGTTTGTATCGAGTGGGTGTTGTTGATACAAAAACTATGCGTGAATTTGACTTAATGTGCTTACCCGAAATCAAAGAATTTTCGAGCAGTCAAATTAAAAAATTAAGGTTGCGTGAAAAAGTCAGCCAACCAATTTTTGCAAAATGCTTAAATATTAGCCCAGTAACTATTAAAAAATGGGAGCAAGGGGAAAAGCATCCAAGTGGTAGTGCATTAAAATTACTGAATTTAATTGCCGAACGAGGATTAGATTTTTTAATGAGCAACGAACCTATAGCGGCATAAAATTGTTTTTTTTCATAATTGTATTTCTCTACAGAAATCATTAAACTAGGGGCACTTTTTCAATCAACAGCGAAAGGAATGCCCCATGAAAACTCTCAACACGTATTTTTTTACCCTCATATTATTCTGTATCAGTATCGCAGCGAATGCCTATACTGTTTCTGATGGTTATTTTTTTAATAACTATATTCCTTTTAGCGGTTCACCGGCTATCAATGCAGTCGCTGCCAATAATAATACTGTCTATAGTGTTTCTAGGACCTATAACAATGGTTATCCGGTAGGGGTTATTTCAGTGGGTACTTTGCAACCGGATGGTAGTTATGTTTTCAGCAATTATCTTCCTAACAACAACTTTAATATCACGGCTTTAGCGGTTGATTCGCAAAGGAATATCTATGCTACGGCTAACAACAATAGTAACGGCGGTGCGCCGTATTTATTAGTGGGCACTTTACAAGTCAATGGTAGCTATCAATTCAATGTCACACAGCTTTCTTATATTTATTCCGGCATAGCGTTGAGTGTTGCCGTGGATCCACAAGGTTTAATTTATATTGGAATGCAAAGTCAACAAGGTACAACTCCTTACGCTTTAATTATTGGTAAGTTAGTAAATAATCAATTTACTCAAACCAGTACTTATTCTTCGACTCAAGTAGGAAATAGCATCAGCAGTATTTATGTTGATGCGGTGCAAAATATTTACTTAATAGGTGGTTCGGGCGCTATGATCGGGCGTTTAAAAAACGAACAATACGTTTTTACCCCTATTAATACTGGCGGATATTCATTCAATACTATCTTTACTGATGCTGCAGGAGATGTTTATTTAGCTGGCAGCACTGGCTTAGGGATTGTACCGGCAGGTGGTAGTTTGACACTTTACACCACTCAAAATGGTTTGGGTAGTAATACAGTATATAGTGTGTATGTCGATGCCAATAACACAGTGTATGCCGCGACAGCAAATGGAGTGAGTATTGGTAAAGCGGTGAATGGCGTATACAGTTTTAATAATTATGGCAATGGCTTGGGTAGCGCCACTGTATCTGGTGGTATTGCAGTGAATGCCACCGGTACAATTTATGCGGCCACCCAAAATGGTTTAAGCATTGGTTCATTGCAAGCCTTTACTTTCACCAACTACGTAACCGGTTTAAGTGATCCAGTCGTCCTTGCAATTAAAGCAGGTAGCGATGGCACCGTGTATGCCGGCACTCTCAATGGTTTAACCATTGCAACTCCGGATGGCGGCTATAATTTTGCCAACTACAGTACAGCAGATGGATTAGATAGCAATTTGATTTTAAGTTTATTTGTTTCTTCCGATCAACAAACTTTATACGTTGGCACGCAAAATGGTTTAAATGTGGGTACTCGCTTAGGCAGTGGTATTTATTCTTTCCAAGATTGTTCCCAAGGTTTGAACAATAAAACGATAACGGGGATAACAGTAGATAATAGCTATATTTATGTAGCGACTTTACAAGGTATTGCGCGATCGCTCTTGCCAGGCACGGGTGGTAATTGTGCCTTTACCTATTATCAAGGTAATTTAGGCAGCCTTCAAGTGGAAGGCATTACTGAAGATAGCAAAGGGATTCTATATGCCGCCACCAATAATGGTGTTTCGATTGGTACTTTTGCGAATGGCTTTACCAATTTCACTGCTGGGTTGCCCAGCCCACAAACTATCAGCGTGACTGTTGATGCCAACGGTACTGTATATGTTGCTACTCCCAAGGGTTTAGCGATTGCAACGTCCACCAATAATTATTCGTTCACACCTTACACGAATAATTTCGTTAGCACTATATCGCACGGTGTGACAGTCGATACCAATGGTAATGTTTATGTTGCAACTGAAGGTGGGTTAATTTATGGCGAATTTGTTTCCACCGGCGTTTATAACTTCGTCAACTCGACCTATGGTTTAGGCAGCAATTTACTATATGGTGTCGATATCGATGCCGCAGGTAATGTGTATGTAGGAACGGCCAATGGTTTTGCGGTGGGAGTGAAGCAATAAGATGGAAAACAGTGTATCGCAACTAATAGATCAAAAAATTAAAGAACTAAATGATTGGCGTGGCAGTATGCTCAGTCAACTTCGTAGCTTAGTGAAGCAAGCTGATCCTGAGGTTATCGAGGAATGGAAGTGGAGAGGGGTGCCAGTATGGTATCACGATGGCATAATCTGCACCGGTGAAACTTATAAGAATGTAGTCAAGATGACTTTTGCGAAAGGAGCCGCTTTAAAAGATCCTGCAAGTCTCTTCAACGCCAGTTTAGATGGGAATACCAGACGAGCGATAGACTTTCACGAGGATGACCAAATTAATGAAAAGGCATTAAAAGAACTGATACGTGCTGCGGTGATCTTAAATAAATCTAAAATTAAAAAGTCTTGATTTGCAAACAAGGTAAAGACAGATTAATGAACTCTGTAAATAATAAAGTATGGATAGCTTAGAACCGAGGATTAAATAATGAAACAAATATCTGTAGCGCTTAGAAAAGATTTTATTACGGATATAAAAGCGATTATTGCTGATGCACGTGGGCAAGCGATTCGGAGTGTTGATCATCATCGGGTTTTGATGTACTGGCATATTGGCAAAACTATTTTTGAAGAAGAGCAACAGGGTAAAGAACGTGCTAATTATGGTACTTTTTTGCTAAAATCTTTAGAGAAAGAATTAATGCCTGAATTTGGCAGTGGGTTTTCATATCGCCAACTAGCGTATTATCGGCAATTTTATCGTACTTTCCCAATTGTGAACGCAGTGCGTTCACAATTGAACTGGACGCAATACCGCTTACTTATACAGTTGGATAATGAAGATAAACGTGACTATTACCTTAACGAAGCTGCTAAAAATAATTGGTCATCTCGCCAATTGGAGAGGCAGATTAACAGTAGCTTATATGAACGTCTTTTACTCAGCAATGATAAAAAGAGTGTGTTAGCCGTTGCGCGTAATGAGAAACTACCCGAAGCACCACAAGAAATTATTAAAGATCCGATGGTGTTAGAATTTTTAGGTTTGCGTCGTGAAACAGCATATTACGAAAAAGATTTAGAACAAGCCATCATCACTAATTTGCAGGACTTTTTACTTGAAATCGGCAACGGCTTTTCGTTTGTGGCGCGGCAGAAACGCCTAAATTTAGATGGCGATGATTTCTTTATTGATTTAGTATTTTACAACCGTTTACTCAGATGTTTCGTGCTTATCGAATTAAAGACCCATAAGCTAACGCACCAGGATTTAGGTCAACTTCAAATGTACGTTAACTACTACGATCGCATGGAAAAATTACCTGATGAAAACCCGACTATTGGTATATTGCTTTGTGCAAGTAAAAATGATACGGTGGTAAAAATCTCTTTACCTGAGAATAACAAGACTGTTTTAGCAAGCGAGTATAATTTATATTTACCCTCAGAAAAACAGCTACTAGCTGAATTGAAAAAGGAGATAGAAATGTATGATAAAAATAAACCTGAAACGGAGGGGAAAGCAAAGAAAGTATTAGCAACGGTTAAGAAACGTAAGCTCAAGTCGTAAAAAGATTTTCAGCATTTGCTGGAAAATTTCTGCTGATGCAGAGATTAAAAAAGCGGGGTGAAAGAAGTTGACGCCCCAGGGCCTTAATCACAACTAAACTAAGGCGCCAATCGCTTTTAATGCGGTGGTTAGGGGCAGAATTGAACTTTGCTGGCATAACTATAAGGAAAGTACTTCGTTTTATCTATTGTTGTTGAAAATTACTCAAAATAATTTTTGCGTCGAATGTATTAAGCTGTTGCGTTTTAAACATCTTGATAATAGCAGATGCTCCATGTTTATTTATATAATAGATTTGCCCTGGATTAATTGAAGTATTAGTGTATATCTGACTGCTATATGAACTATATGTAGTTGATGAGGAAGAATTTATAGTACTAGGTGTGACATAAGCAGATGTATCAATAGAGGAATTGTTCGCCATTAATAAAAAGTAGTTGTATCCTTTTTCTAAAGTTAACTCAGAACATCGTCTTAGTAAATACATTTGGACTTTATTATAAGATGTGTAACCATTCCCTTGAAATGTAACTCTATAAACGTCTGAAGAAAGCGCAAAATCGGTATACCCACCACTAAACCCTTGTGGTTGATATGAAGTAGAACAACCATTTAACAATAAGAAGGTGATTAATAACAATATTATTTTGTTCATAATAGTAATTATTTTCTAAGCGTTATATTTTCTCTGCGCCATGTACTATAGCGCTATTAAGAAAATAGTAAAAGCATTATTGTCTTTAAAGACTAAAAGATATTTCTGATTTAAAAAATTTTAATGGTGGCCAGAGGCAGAATCGAACTGCCGACACGAGGATTTTCAGTCCTCTGCTCTACCGACTGAGCTATCTGGCCGGATGGTGGAAAAGAGCGGGTATTAAACCGTTTGTTGAGCTGTTAGTCAAGCTTTTAATGGGTTTTTTTCGTAGGAATATGGCAACTTATCGCATTTCTTTCAAAATAACGTTGATGATATTCTTCCGCTGGATAAAAAATGCTCGCTTCAGTAATTTCTGTAACAATAGGTTGTTGCCAATCTTTTTGCGCAATAGTGCGACTTTTCTCCGCTGCCTGTTTTTGCGCAGCATCATGATAGAATATCGCCGAACGATATTGGCGACCTTCATCCGGACCTTGTTGGTTTAAGGTAGTCGGATCATGAATTGCCCAAAAGGTTTCTAATAGTTCGTTATAACTGATTTGCTCAGGGTCGAATTCTATTTGAATGGCTTCAGCATGGCCGGTTTTATCGGTGCAAACTTCTTGATAAGTGGGATTGGTAGTGTGGCCGTTTTGATAACCGACGGTAGTTTTGTTTACGCCAGACAAGTTTGCAAATGCGGCTTCTACGCCCCAAAAACAACCCGCAGCAAAATTTGCTATTGCCATAATAAATTCCTCAGTAAAATTAACTTATGGTATAACATAATCTCATAATGTGGAAGTTAAAATGAATCTTTTTCAGTTAAAAATGGTGAGTGCTGCCTTTATTCTACTGATTGCCATTATAGGTGGCGCTATTCCATTTTTTAAAAAACGTTGGGATTTTCCCGCGGGCGAGGCTTTAGCAACCGGTATTTTTTTAGGCGCGGGTTTATTACATATGTTGCCGGATGCAAGTGCTGCATTCAACGCAGCAGATTATCATTATCCTATCGCTTTTTTAATTGCTGCGATAGGATTTTTATTATTACTGTCTTTGGAGCATATTAGTCAAAGTATAGTGGCTAATGGCAGACAAAAAAATTTAGCTTTGTTAGCCATGATGAGTACCATGATGTTATCGATTCATGCTTTATTAGAAGGCACAGCTGCTGGCATGGCTATTCATTTTACTACTGCAATTTTAATTTTAGTTGCTATCATCGCGCATAAAGGCGCGGCAGGTTTTGCTTTGTCAATACAATTAAATCGTAGTCATTTAGGGTTTCCTGCACGTATTATAGCTTTTAGTGTTTTTGCAGTTATGACGCCAATTGGTGTTGTCGCAGGTAACAGCGCTATTTATTTTACTCATAATTTACCGCTGCTGGTACCAATCTGCAATGCTTTAGCAGCAGGGACCTTTATTTATTTAGGTACTTTGCATGGCATGGGAGAGGCAAGTTTAATTTACCATTGTAAAAATATAAAAGGATTCTTCACGATGCTACTAGGATTTATAGTAATGGCAATCGTCGCAGTTTGGACTTAATTCTCAGGTTGATAACCTTCAGGTTTATTATCTTCATCAGTAAAGAGAAATTTTTCACATTCAATTTTTAAAAAATCTTTTGCGGCTTTTTCAGTCACATTTAAACGATTTTCATTAATAAACATGGTTTGACGTTTAAGCCATAAAGCCCAAGCTTCTTGAGAAATATTTTCATAGATTTTTTTTCCAAATTCGTCTTTGTAAGGCGGGCGTGGTAAACCTTCGGCTTCTTTATTTAGTTTTACACAAAATACTTCATGAATAGTCATACAATAGTCTCATGTTGAGTTTTATAAAATTTACCCCATTCGTTTATTGCATCAAAGGCAGGTTTTAAGGTTTGACCTAAAGGGGTTAAAGAATATTCCACTTTGGGTGGCACGGTTGCATACACTTTGCGATTGATTAGTTGAGCTTCTTCCAATTCTCTTAATTGCATGGTTAATACCCGTTGAGTAATTTCCGGCATACATTCTTTTAGTTCAGAAAAACGCTGCGTACCTTTAAACAGATGGTAAATAATCAAACCTTTCCATTTGCCACTGATTACATCCATGGTCATTTCGAAATCACATTTTTTACGAAGCTGAATATTACGTTTTGCCATGGTATCTAAAAGTATACTGAGTATGGGTTTTGATGCTAGAGCTTATTAGATTATTTTATCATACTATCGTTGTCAACTAAAATAGGAAACTAAAAATGATAACTATCAGCGAAAAAGCCTTACAAATCTACCAACAGGCTATTATTACCGACTTAGCAGTGGGTTTTGAACCCGAAATTGAATATCCACATAAATGGGCAGCCTTAGATACTTACCTAGCGGCGGGAATTAATTACGTTTCTTTGCACATAGCCACAGATGCAACTAGCCTTGAACGCACGATTCAGCATATTGCTTTTATTAATGAAAAGATTAAGAAAAACGCCGATAAATATTTATTGGTTAAAACCGATGAAGACATTGTGCGCGCTAAAACCAATCATAAACTAGGAATAGGGTTTGTATTTCAAGGGACTAATCCCATTGATAAAAAACTAGAAATGCTTGATGTTTATCATCAACTGGGTGTGCAAAGTATGATTTTAAGTTATAACGTGCGCAATGCCATTGGTGACGGCTGTGTGGAAAAATTAGATGCCGGTTTAAGTATCTTTGGTCGCAAGGTTGTGGAACGCATGAATCAAGTGGGTATAATCATCGATGGTTCGCATACGGGGCGTAAAACTTCATTAGATGCCATGGCTATTTCAAGTGCTCCAGTGATTTTTTCACACTCGAATGTTGATAAAATTTATCCTCATCCACGTAATTTAACCGATGAACAAATTAAAGCCTGCGCAGCGACTGGAGGCATCATTGGAATTAATGGAATTGGAATTATATTGGGTGATGCCAATGCCAGTGCGGAAAAATATTTTGCTCATGTAGATTATATCAGTCAATTAGTAGGCCCTGAACATGTGGCAATTGGTAGCGATCAAATTTATTTTCCAGAATACATTGAGGATTTCTTAGCCAATAATAATGTCATGTATCCACCGAATGGTTATGCTAAAGCGAATAGTGAAAAAAATAATTGGACGTCTCGCAAACCAGAACAATTAATTGAAATAGTTGAATTGATGTTACAACATGGTTATGCTGAATCAGCTATTAAAGGTATTTTAGGCGAAAATTATTTACGAGTTATGCGAGTTTGTAAAGAAAAAGCTTTTTGATGCTGGGTCCCCGCCTGCGCGAGGACGACGAAGCCCCTCATTCCCGCGTACGAAGTACGTCATTCCCGCGTACGAAGTACGTCATTCCCGCGTACGAAGTACGTCATTCCCGCGCAGGCGGGAATCCAGCTTTAAAGCGGTCTAGATTCCTTCCAATAACTTTTTAATTGGCGCTGGTAAACCCAGCGCCTCTGGTTTAATGAGGCTATACCACATGCTTACATCAGCTTCCATAAGCATATTATGAGATGATTCAACTTGTAAAATAATCGGAGTGATGTCTAAATGATAATGACTAAAAGTATGACGGAATTGGTTTTGTGGAGTGATATTTAAAACTTCACAAGCAAATTTATCTTCGCACCATATTTTCACATCTTCTTCTAATTTACATTCTGGCAAACTCCATAAACCGCCCCAAATGCCATAATTAGGCCGTTTTTCTAATAATACCTGTCGTTCAGAATTGATTAAGATTAATAAATTAGTTTTTTTGATGGGTAAAATTTTACTTGGTTTTCGATGCGGTAATTCAGCTGTACGATTTTTCTGATAAGCTAAGCATTCTAAATTAAAAGGACAAACTGAACAATTGGGTTTGCTGCGTGTGCAAACTGTTGCGCCTAAATCCATAATAGCTTGAGTATAATCTGCCACACGTTTTTTCGGAGTTAATTGTTCAGCAAGTGCCCATAATTTTTCTTGTACTGATTTTTCGGAAGGTGAGCCTTCAATGGCAAATAACCGACATAACACACGCCGCACGTTGCCATCTAAAATAGCTTTATGTTGTTGCAATGCAATGGCGGAAATCGCCCCTGCAGTGGAGCGGCCAATACCCGGTAAGTTGCCAATATCTTCAAAGCAGGTGGGGAATTTTCCGTCGTAATCATCGCGAATAATTTTGGCGGCACGATGCAAATTGCGGGCGCGAGCATAATAACCTAGCCCAGTCCATAGGTGCAGCACAGCATCTTCTTTGGCATTAGCTAAACTAATGACCGTCGGAAAACTTTCCATAAAACGCTGAAAATAAGGGATAACGGTGGCAACTTGAGTTTGTTGCAACATCGTTTCTGAAACCCAGACTCGATAAGCGTTAATATCTTGTTGCCAAGGTAAATCATGACGACCAGATTTATCAAACCAGGTTAGTAATTTTTTTGAAAATTCTAAGTTGTTTAGGCTCATTGGTTTTAATGGTTATCTTTAGTGTTAACTACTTTATCAATATTCTGTATATTTTTTTGCGCTGCCTTTGACTAATTCTGCTGGATAATTTTTTTCATTTATTAAAATTTTTTCCTCAATAGCTTTTGTTAAATTAATATCCATTAAATCGGCCAGCCTGATAGTGTATAATAAAATATCGGCTAATTCATAAGCTGTATTGCGAGTTAACTCAACACTCTCTTTCGCTGTATTCGCTTCTTCAGGAGTTAACCACTGAAATATTTCTAATAACTCACCCGCTTCAGCGGCAAGCGCCATACTAATATTTTTTGGATTATGAAATTTTTGCCAATCTCTCTGAGCAGAAAAATCCTCTAAAATACTTTTTATTTCTGTAATATTAACTATTTCTTTCATGATATACTCATTAGCCCCCCAATCCTCCCAGCAACTTTCTACCTTGCTGCAACAATTGTTGGCTATTATTTTTCAACAATTGTTGCAACAGATCATTGATATTAACTTTAATAGTCGGTGCCATTAAATTACCGTTTATCATCACGGGAAGCGTATATTTATCAGTAGTTACTTTCAATTGGTAGTTAATTGTTTTATCAACTAAATTGACGGTGCCGGCACCTTTGCCAGAAAGGCTGGGAGTAATAATTTTCAAGTTATCATTTTCCATCATCCCATTAACTATATCGACTGAAGCACTCACTTTATCGAAAACAGTATAGTTATTCTTATTAGTGGGAGTGAAATTTTTTTGATTTAACACAGCGATGGCTAATTGGATTTGCTGGTCAAGATTAATGCCATGCACTAAACCATCTTCTAGTAAAAGGCTGGCTTTGCCGGTTAAATTGTGGGTTATGGTGTTAGCATCCAAGCCTTTAGCAGTGATATTTAACGCCATACTAGCGGTGCCACTGATAATTTTATTATCCAAGAGATCGGTTAAAAACGCTTGCATTTGGATATCTTTAAATTGGCTTTGTAGCTTAATAATCGGGGTGTGCCCACTGAAATTTACACTCATATTACTGGTGTTAGTTCCATCATATAAATGGGTTTGAAAATTTTCAATTTTAATTAATCCATCTTTAGCATCAAGTGTTAATTGCGTTCCTGTGGTTTTAAGTTTCATAACAGTTAATTCGTTGATAGTTAAATTACCTTGAAGATTAAGATGATTTAACCAGCTAAAATTTTCCTCAGGCTGAGGGCTGTTGTTAGAAACAGACGGGTTGGGTTTGGTAAGTGTGACAATTTGAGGTTGCCCTGGTTTTGCCTGCAGGCTAGTATTTACATAATTATCTATGTTCAAAGTATCTGCTGCGAGCTTGAAATTAATAACGGGGTGCATAAGATTCGTAATAGTAGTGGTGCCGGTTATTTGAGTATTATCTAGATTAAATTTAAGATTATTGATGGCTAAGATATTATCGGCAAAAGCCAGTTGACTTTGGAAACTAGCATTAGTAAAAGTAGTGGGGTTTGGGTTGGTGATAGTATAATTAACACTAGTGGCTAATTCGCGTGGATTAAATGTCGGAATGGTAATGTCACCTTGTACAAGAGGTGCTTGTAATAAATTGCTAGCATTGATATTGCCATTGATTAATAAGTTATTTAGTTTTATTTTGAAGTTTTTCAAACTGAGTTGATTAAAGTCGTGAGTTAAATTAATATCGCTGGCAAAGTTTAATTTTACGCTGGTTTGTTGAATGTTATCAATGAATGTGGCGCTTAAATTAACTGCAAAAGTTTGATCGGTACTTATATTACGACTAGTAATGTTAATATTTTTAATACTATAATTTTTATTATGTTGCTGATCTATCCAATTAATAAAACCATTATCTATATTAATTCCTGAGACTAAAAATTTAATAGCTGTGGCGCTGGCAATGGTCGCAGGCTGGGTGGATGCTAAAGTTGGCGTAGGAGAGCTAGCATGCGAGTGCAAAATTAAATCTTGCCAATTGGTGATCCCAGCAGAATTTTTTGCTAAATTGAGCTGCAAATCATGCAAGTCAATATTTTCTATTTGGATTTGTTTAGAAAATAAAGGCCATAATTTTAAACGAATATCAGCTTCTTGCAGTTTTAAAAAAGTTTGGGTGCTAAAGCCTTGCGCATTACTCAAACTGATGTCATGAATTTTAAATCCCAACCACGGGAATAATGACCAATTAATATCACCCGCAATAGTTAATTGGCGCCCCGTTTCAGTTTGTACATAATGAATAATTTGAGGCTTATAATCATTAGGGTTAATAATATTAACCAATATTATTCCAGCTATAATTAACAGCATGATTAAACTGGCTAGAGTGATAGAAGCAATCTTTATAACATTGTTCATATGCAAGTCCTTAACAAATTGAATGGCTATATTGTATACTGTCTTGAGCTATTTCATAGGTAAATATTTATGTTAACAGAATTTCCTCGGCGATTAATCCGTAGTTTTGTCCGGCGCGAAGGGCGTATCACCCCTGGACAAGAAAAAGCTTTAAGCCACTATTTCTCTCAATATGGGTTATCTATTGAAAATAAAATTTTAAATGCAGAAAAAACTTTTTCACGACAAGCGCCTTTAATAGTCGAAATAGGTTTTGGTATGGGGCAGTCTTTATTAACCATGGCTAGCCAACATCCAGAACAAGATTATATTGGTATTGAAGTGCATCGGCCTGGGGTGGGAAGTTTATTAGCGGGCTTACATGAACAGCAGCTAAGCAATGTACAGGTATTTTGTGCTGATGCGGTGGAAGTGTTAAATCAGTGTATAGCGGATAATAGCTTGGCTGCGGTGTATATTTTTTTCCCCGATCCTTGGCCGAAAAAACGTCATCATAAACGTCGGATTATCCAGCCTGAGTTTATAAATTTAGTTCATAGTAAGTTACAAGTTGGAGGCATAGTTCATTTAGCCACGGATTGGGAAAATTATGCTGAGCATATGTTGATGGTTATGTCAGAAAATAATAAAGCTTGGGAAAATTTAGCAGGCGAGGGGCACTATCATCCACGTCCTGATTATCGACCGCTCACGAAGTTTGAACAGCGTGGCCAGCGCCTAGGCCACGGGGTGTGGGATTTAATGTTTAAAAAACGTTAATTATTTATATCTTGGTTATTGTGTCGGCGATAGCGTTCATGACGTTTTCTATCATCGCACTTAACACGACCATATTTTTCTACACAGTTTTTGCCGCAAATTATATTACCTGCAGTATCTGTTACACAATTTTGATTTGGATTAGGTGCGCATTTAACCTCATTTATTGATTTAATACAACCATAGCCACAAGCTATATTACCAAAATTATCTGCCAGGCATTGTTGATCAGATGTTGACGCACAACGAACATTATTAATGGATTTTACGCAATTATAACCGCAAATTTTATCGCCAAAATTATTAATGCATTGTGGTCCTGAGCTTATGCCATTATTTTGATTATTAGAATTAACAGATTGGTAGCCTTCACGGTAGGCTGTATTAATCGCATCATTATTTGAGTCACAAATGCTGGCATAATTAGTGCTCATATTATGTTGATTACGGGCATCATTTACCCCCGTTGAATAAGCCGCATTAGTAGTGCAGCTGGAAGCTTTGATAGCAGCACAGCCATTTATTAGTAACAAAATAATTGCCATAAAAATGGCAATATAAAAACACCTTAATGATAAATTTTTCATAAAATTACTCCGTTTTATCACAACTCATAAAAGCACCATTAATATTGCAATTATTTCCACATATTATAGTGCCCGCATTATTTGCTACGCAATTATCACGTTGTCTATTAGCACAGGCAACACTAGTTTTGGTTTGAATGCAATTATATCCACACGCAATTTCGCCGGATGGCAATGACACACAGGATTGATCATACGAACCCGCACATTGGGTTTTATTTGCAACCGTTAAACAATGGTAGCCACATACTTTACCGCTTGCGGTAGTAACGCATTCAGGAGGTGGAACAACCGCAGGAGCAGGGTTACTTGTTGCTTCAGCGGCGTTAGCCGAACAAATGTTGAAGCTTGAAAAGCATAACAAAGTTAATAGTAGAGCCAAAGATTTCATAAATTGCACTCAATTTAATATAAATTACTTTAACTTCTATCTTATAATTTTATCTTGATTAATGTCAAATATAACCGTTAATATCCATTTGTATGCCAAGTTGCTCTATGGTGTAGCCCAGGAGGTAAAGCATGAACTCTACTAGTTGCGGGATAGATAGATTCTGAGAAGGTTGAAAAGGACATGCCAGCAAGTGTACATATTTCTTCTTTACTGAGTATAGGTAAGCCTGGTTGGCTTTCTCGCTTACAGTCGTCGGAAAGATTTCTTAATACATTATACATAATATTAGGTTCGCATAAATATAAGCTTCCTTCGGAACGCCCCGTGTCATCTTTAATAATCCGTCTCAGGCCTGATGGAGTTATAAAAACAAAAAATTTGCTTGAATCATTACGCTTAGGATTATTTATCTTGACACAGTACATGATCTCCCCTGGCTGCAGAGTTGTAAGATTGCGATTTAAGTAAGCATTATATGCTACGTTCTCTCTTGTTACACTACTCCATTTTTCATAAGTTTTTATCTCTATGAATATATAGGGAGCATAGTCTTTAATAGTTTTTATTTTATTAAAAATTAATTGTTGTATAGGATTCATTATTATTCCTTAAGTTTTATTATTAAGTTAAGTATAATATCTATCTTTTAGTTGTCAAATAAATAGGCGCTCGGTGAGCGCCTATCAGTTTATGACAACTTTATTAGCGATGTGGCAAATTCAATTGTAATTGAATATTAAGCGCCGTATATTGATCCCCCGCAGCCGTTAAATGCGTAGTAGCATTAAACAGGGATGCTTGTGGATTAGTTTTAATACCGATTGCACTACACATTTTATAAGGGTTGTCTAAGAAAGGTATAATTGCCTTTGCCATATCGGTAGAATCACAGCATACGCCGGTTTTCAAAGCTTTTGGAATGCTTTCATTACAATTGTTATCATAACCTGATTGTTTAGGATCCGTTATACAAATAGAGGCTGGACTCATTGCATCTTTAAAGCCACATTGACTATTATTAGGTGCAGAAACAGCGGCTAATAATTGTTCAGAGTCAATAATAATAACATTTTTATAATTTGAATAGAGCGCTGCGTGCTCTACATTCCATTCCGCAACATTAGTTGCTAATAATTGGTTATATTCTGTTACTAACACATCATTCACGGCAATTCTATCAGCCATTTGTTGATCACTTAAACCCATTGCGTAGGTAGTATTAAAATAAGGAATACTCATGGAGCTAAAATCACTTAAATTAACTACCACAATATTACGAGCTCCCATAATTTGTAATTCATCTACTGCAGTTTGGATATTAACATATATCTGTTTAGCTTCTGCAAGCATTTCATCAGGACCATATTGAGGGTCTAGAACATAATTACTATTACTCGCACCGATATAAGTGCCAAAATCATTACCGCCTGCCCAAATAAAATAAAGTGCATTTGGATCGGCTTGGTTATTATGGTCTTTAGCAAAGCGGCTGATTTGGCTTAATAAATCCATGGTTAATCCACTATTAGCGGGATCATCAGCAACTTGAACTGAGTTGAGATCATAACTTTTAGTAGTTTTATTATAAACTCGAAGCGGGCCGCTAACAGAACCACCAATAGCATAATCAGTTCCGCCAGCTACTGATGGTGCTAAGGTATAGCCGAGATCTTGTGCAACCAAATAAGACCATTTAGTAGTAATAACAGGTGGATAAACTCCAGGGCTCGTTGCTAAATTGCCGATATCACTGTAACTGTCTCCAAAGAAATAAACTGCTGAAGGTTTAAAAAGATCAACCACAACAGCCGCTTGGGCTGAGGGAGGAGCAGGAATAAATGTTGCAGCAACAGGAACATTATCAATGCTATAAGTAATTTTGTTTCCCGCTGGTACCGGTAGTCGGCCTGAATGGGTAGGAGTAAAAATTAAACTAAATGTACAACTATCCTCCGTTTTGAATTCAGGGATATTGCTACAAGTTTGAGGTTGATTAGGATCAACTGCCGCAGTAAATAAATATTTAATATTGTTGCTATCAATACTATTTAATTGTAAGCCACTAGTTAATTTAACATTGAAATTTTGTACGGTTGGCCCATTATTAGTAATAGTGTAAGTGATTGAAGAAATTTGATTGGTAGTAAATTGTTGAGGATAATTAACAGTGGAAAATTGGTTTTTTGCTGCCATTGCTTGGCTAATAGAAATAGCCAAAAATAGAACTAAAGTTTTTAAATACATAATCATATCCTCATAATAACAAGAATAACTATAGCAGCTAGTTGCATAATGGCAAATAAAAACTATTTTGGGGGTTATCAGGCTATTTGTCTAAAAATAAAACAATTAAGTCGTTTAAAAAGCGCGTTCCTAATTCTGTTTTAGTAAGATAATTGTTATGTATACTTAAAAAACCTTTTTGTACTGCTAAATCTAAATTTTGCTTAAGGACCTCGGCGGATAATCCAGTTCTGTCAGTAAACAAATCTAAGGGAATATTTTGGTTTAACCGCAAAGCATTTAACATAAATTCAAAAGGTAAATCTTTGTTTTGAATTATTTCAATGCCACCCATAAAATTATGTTTAGTATGCCCGTTTAAATAGTCGCGAGGGTTTTTTATTTTCCAGGTGCGCTGAATACCGGACCCCTGAATCATCTTCCCATGCGCTCCCGCACCAATTCCCAAATAATCTCCAAACAGCCAATAATTCATATTATGCTGACATTGCTTGCCTGGCTTAGCATAGGCTGAAATTTCATATTGTTGAAAACCTTGGGTTTGCAAATAAGCTTGGCCTTGTTCTTGCATTTCCCAAATTGCATCATCCATGGGTAATACAGGTGGTTTGGCATGAAATAGCGTGTTAGGCTCAAGTGTCAATTGATACCAGGAAAAATGCGTGGGTTGTAAAGCCAATGCGGTTTTCAAATCGTACATAGCATCATCAATAGATTGATCAGGTAAACCAAACATAATATCTAAATTAAAATTATCAAAGCCTGCCAGCTTAGCGATTTCTACAGCTTTAATGGCTTCACTCGCAGAGTGAATGCGCCCCAAGGTTTTCAATTTATCATCTTGCAAACTTTGAATGCCGAGCGATAAACGATTAATGCCAGCGGCTCGAAAACCTTCAAAACGTGCTTGCTCAACAGTACCAGGATTCGCTTCAAGCGTTATTTCAATATTATCTAATTCAAAATAATTTTTAATGCCGGCAAATAAGGTTACAAAACTTTCTGGGCTAAATAAGCTAGGTGTGCCCCCACCAATGAAAATGCTATGCAATTTACGCCCAGCAACCAAGGGGTAATCCATTGCTAAATCGGCTAATAAGGCCGCAACATATTCTGGTTCGGGCAAATTACCTTTGAGCGCATGCGAATTAAAATCGCAATATGGGCATTTGCGTACGCACCAAGGAATGTGAATATAAAGACTAAGAGGAATATCAATTGAATTCATCTGGTAATTATAGTCCTATTAAGCTAAACTTTCTTTATGTCTATTAAACCTAAAATTTTATCTACCCAGGTTGTGGGTCACAGTCGCTTATTTACGCTAGAAGCGTTGGATTTAGAATTTTCCAATGGTGAAAAGCGCACTTTTGAGCGTTGCCGTGGTAAATTATTAAACCATGGCGCGGTTATGGTTGTGCCTATTTTAAATGATGAGACGTTGGTGTTAATTCGTGAATACGCCGCAGGGGTTGATCGCTATGAATTGAGTTTTCCTAAAGGTTTAATTGATCCTGGTGAAACCGTGATAGCTGCTGCTAACCGTGAGTTGCAAGAAGAAGCCGGTTTTGGCGCTCATGATATCCAAGCTTTAAAAATAATTAGCACTTCACCCAGTTATATGAGTGGCAAGATGCATTTGGTACTTGCACGCAATTTATACCCGCAAATCTTGCCAGGTGATGAACCCGAACCATTGGAAGTGATTCATTGGCCTTTAAAAGATTATGCCAGTTTATTAGCGCGTGAGGATTTTACCGGTGCCATGAGCATCAGTGCTTTATTTTTGGCTTTAGGGGTTTTGACAATTGTATGATCAAACTTTATTACCTCACATTATTTCTCTTGCCAAGCAAGCTAGCGCAGCTATTTTAAAAATTTATCATCAAGAAACCGCGCTAGAAATTAATAATAAAATTGACAATTCTCCACTAACCATCGCTGATTTAACTGCACATGCTATTTTAACGGAAGGACTGAAAACTTTAACCCCCGAATATCCGATTTTATCGGAAGAATCAGCCTACATCGATTATACTGAACGCCAAACCTGGCAAACTTATTGGTTAATTGATCCACTTGATGGCACTAAAGAATTTATTCATCATACTGGCGAATTTAGTATTAATATTGCTTTGATTCAAAATCATCAACCAGTGTTTGGGTTAATTTATGCACCTATTACTGATGAATGTGCCTATGCTATTCGTGGAGTGGGGGCATTTAAATTAACTCAAACTGGCACTAAAACGGTATTGCTAACACACGAGGTTAGCAAAAATACAGCGACGGTTATTATGAGTCGGCGCCATGGGCGGAAAAAATTTTTGCCTTTAATGCAAGATTTCGCTGGTTACCACATTATTGAATTAGGCAGTGCTTTAAAATTTATTAATATTGCTGAAGGACAAGCCGATTTGTATCCCCGCTTTGGACCAAGTGGTGAATGGGATACTGCAGCTGGGCAATGTATTGTGGAAGCGGCTGGCGGTAAAGTCGTCGATTTAGCAGGCAATGTGTTACAATATAACACGAAAGATTCATTGCTGAATCCTGAATTTATTGCCGTTGGTGATAAAAACTATGATTGGTTAAAATTTTTGGAGAAACTATAATGTCAAAACATGTAAAAGTGGCTATTACCGGCGCGGCTGGGCAAATTGGTTATGCCTTAGTATTTCGCATTGCCTCTGGGCAAATGTTTGGTAAAGACACCACAGTTGATTTACATTTATTAGAATTAGAACAAGCTTTGCCTGCATTAGAAGGCGTGGTGATGGAATTGAATGATTGTGCTTTTCCTTTGCTAAAAAACGTGGTGACTACTTCCGAGTTAAATGTCGCAATGAAAGATGTGAATTGGGCCGTATTAGTTGGCGCTGTGCCACGCAAACAAGGCATGGAGCGTTCTGATTTATTAAAAATTAATGGTGGTATTTTTACTGCGCAAGGTAAAGCGATTAATGATCATGCGGCAAAAGATGTGCGGGTATTTGTGGTCGGCAACCCTTGCAATACCAATTGTTTAATTGCCATGCACAGTGCGCCCAATGTACCAGCAGATCGGTTTCATGCCATGACCATGTTAGATGAAAACCGCGCAGTTTATCAATTAGCTAACAAAGCTGGAGTGGATGTCAGTGATGTTACGCACATGACGATTTGGGGTAATCACTCTGCCACACAATACCCTGACTTTTTCAACGCGAAAATTAATGGTAAGGCTGCCAGTGATGTGATCAATGATCAAGCGTGGTTAGAAAAAGATTTTATTGATATCATTCAACAACGAGGAGCCGCTGTGATTAAAGCTCGTGGCGCCTCTTCAGCTGGTTCAGCTGCCAATGCGATTGTTGATGGGGTATATAATTTAGTTCACGATACGCCAGCAGGTGAAACCTATTCTATGTGTGTGGTTTCACAAGGTGAATATGGAATTGATAAAGGTTTAGTTTTTTCATTCCCATGTCGCACGGAAAATGGCAAAGTAAAAGTGGTACAAGATTTTAAACATAATGCCTTTGGTCAAGCTAAACTCGATATTACTTTGGATGAGTTGCGTAAAGAAAAAGTGGCTGTGACAGAGTTAGGGTTAATTTAACTGTTGTCATTCTCAGCCGAGCTTGCGAGGCTGGGAATCTAAGGTTTTCTTGGTTCGGTAACCACATGAAATTATTCAAAGTATGTAAAAACCTTGGATCCCCGCTGGCGTCGCTGAAGGCTCCTGGCGAGGATGACAGATGCGGCCGTGCTGTTATTTCTCAATCAGCATGGCCTTTTTTTATGATGATTTTTTTAGCAATGTTGGTTAGTGCTTGTACCAGTATACAAACTTCTGCTTCGCCTTATGACCATATATCTTTAACGTGTTATGCAGCAGATCCCACTGGGCAAATTTATTCAGATATTATTATTCCCAATGTCCCGGGGCAATGGATTTATCATTCGGCTGAATATAGTCAAACTATTTATGGACCCTTCAGTTTAGTGCCCGGTTTGGTGAGTGCGGTAACAAAAATTTTTGTGCCTGCAAAAAGCTATACTTCTATTCTTGATGAATGTAATGAAAAAATTCACGCCCAATATCATGATGCTACTTTAGTTAATATTTACACCATAAAAACCGATAACTTTGTTCATGATCTTTATTTTACTAATGAGCAAATTAATTCAGCTTATCCGATAAAACGTTTAATCACTTTTGGCGATAGTTTAACCGATGACAGTAATGATTTTCGTTATATTTCCACCTTAATGCGTTATGATGCCGCGCCCGGTGCGTACTGGAATCGAACCTTCACCAATGGTTTAGTATGGGCCGATTGGGTAGCAGGTTTTAAAACCTACAGTACTGTCGGCACGGGATTAAATATTCCTTTTGAAAATTATGCCTGGGGCGGGGCGTTTTCAACGGGTAAACGTAATGGTATGGTGCCAAGTTTAGCTGATCAAGTGGATAGTTATTTAGATTACATTGATAATAATAAATCGCTTAATTTAGCCGCCGATATTCCTACCACTTTATATTCTTTATTAGTGGGAGGTAATGATTTTGTTTATACTAATCACAGCCCAGAGTTAGTCGCTGCACAAGTAGCCGAGCAAATGACTAAATTAATTGCTCGAGGCGCACGTTATTTTATTATTCCAACTTTTCCTAACATTGGCATTGCGCCGTTTGCTAAAACCAAAGGTATAGGCAAAAAATTAACGCTTGATGCACAAGCCTATAATAATTGGTTAAATAAAGATATAAATTTTAATACTAACACTATCCACATTATTCGCCCTGATTTTGCAGGATATGTTATGCAATTAACTTCAAGCCAAGCTTTGAACTATTATCATTTTGATATTAGTAAAGCGTGCATGATGCGTGGATATTTTAAAATTGGCCCCGGGCATGTGTGTGCCGATCCTATTCATACTTTATTTTGGGATGGTCTGCATCCTAACTCAACTTTAGCTTGTGTAATTGGTCAGCAGACAACGGATGCTATTGAAGTAGCCTTAGGTAAACCAAGCACCTATAAAACTAATAATGAAAATGAATTAGTAGCAAATTGCGAATATTCTTATGAACAACCGAGATAATATAACGCGATTCTGTACACGACTTATAATAACTCTATAACGGGCGTCAATTTTAGCGTATACTTCGGGTTTGTCAAACCTAGCTGGCCACGGTTATTGGATCCATAAGCTAATACACGACCGCGATTGGTGCTTACCATGGTAAAATGATTTCCTGCAGCAATGGTTAAAATTTTTTCACCGGGCAATAACATATCTAATGCCATAGGCATTAATTGGCCCCCTCCACTGCGGCTTGTTGTTAATAAAGAGGTTTCTGTTAATACGACAATATGGGCATTTCCTGCTGCTATTGCTATAATTTTTTGTCCTAATAAATTATGGGTAACACGTTGAAAGCTGTTTGCAACGACTCCCTTTCCTAAACCAAGTTGCCCCTCCAGATTATTTCCACAGGCGTATAATTGATTGTCTTCAGTCACCGCTAAACTATAATTACAACCACCTGCAATCATAACAACTCGTTTGTCAGATAAATTTTGCGTTACAGGCTGAAATAAAACCTGAAGTGGCTGATTCCCTAAGCCTAACTGACCTTGGTCATTACGGCCGCAAGTAAATAATTTACCTCCAATAACAACTAAACTGTGATAATTACCCGCTGCTACGGCGGTTAATTCTCCTATTGGTAGATTTTGTGTGATTAAATGCATTCTACTATGGCCGGTTTGTGTATGACCTAAACCGAGTTGACCATATGCATTATTTCCACCTGCATA
>Ga0207024_10027_pt1 | contig 49352 bp, 54 predicted proteins | sample Alteio_BWMinCont_44_FD_153470 | JGI IMG/M metagenome (GOLD analysis project Ga0207024, IMG submission 153470) | Enriched cells from forest soil in Barre Woods Harvard Forest LTER site, Petersham, Massachusetts, United States -... | ecosystem: Environmental > Terrestrial > Soil > Temperate forest >...
AAGAGCTAGGGATTGAAATTGTGCAAATTCCTACCGATGAGTTCGGTCAAATTTCAATTCCGGAGCTCGAACATTTAATCGATCCTCGAGTCAAAATCATTTCAGTGACTCACGCCAATACGGATAACCCCATGGTCCAGCCGGCGGCTGAAATCGGCAAAATTGCTCATGCTAACGGAATTATCTTTGTTTTGGACGCTGCCCAAACCGGCGGAGTCGTTCCTCTGAAAAAGAACGAAATTCATTACAGCGTACTCACAGCCCCGGCGCGAAAAGGATTTCGGGGTTCAGAAGCTGTTGCCGTGTTAGTTATTGACGAGAATCTCGCGTAGAAGTTGGTGCCTCCATTTTGGCAGATACGCGGAACTAAGAATGCACAAAAGAAGCGGTTTGCTCCAGGCGCCCGGCGTTTTGAAACCTTGCAAGTCAATCATCTTGCCTTGATTGGATTCAGAGCAGCCATGAATTTTGCCAATGGAATAGGAACGAATAACATTCAAAAACTCATTTTCCATTTGGGAGATCAATGTCGTGAGGCATTGAGAGCAATTCCACAAGTACGAATCCGCGATGAAGGTGAGCCGGGAAAACAACTTGGATTTTCTGTGTTTACTATAGACGGAATCAAGCCGCACAACGCTTGGAAACAAATACAAAGAAGAAGCATTGATCTTTCCGTTTGCGAGGTTTTCCATGCGCCGGGATCTATGAAACGCCGCGGGCTTCATCCCCTCGGCGCCTTGCGGGCATCCATTGGTCTTTACAATAATGCGGATGATTTTGAAAGATTGGCAACGGTAGTAAAACATATAATAACTCCTCGTCCGCGGCCTCGATTAGTGCTTTATCCCGAACTTCTTCGATTTGAAGTGCCCCATAGTGTACAGAGAGAGTTTGGAGACCAAGATCTTTGGAATTACGCCATTTCTTGAAGATCTAAAAAATTTCCACTTCTAGGCAGCTTTGAGGCCTTTAAGCATATTATCGCTGTACAGCCGCTCAAACGTATTAAAAATGGCTTCCGCAACTAAAGCTCTTGATTTTGGGGGAACTTTTGGAAAAAGCAAAGAAAATTGAAGAATGATTAATCCGACAAGTTTTTTGGTTCTGAAATTAAACCGCAGCGTAATGCGGTGGTCAATATCAACATTATCTGTATCATAAGGCTTACCCACAAATACATTTAACATATCTCCAAAGTCATCATAATCAATCAACATTTTCACTCTTTTTGCCATATAACGACTCCTTTATCTTGCATTTTTCTTGCCCGAAATGAGGTTACGACCCTATAATTCCCACTTCCATCTTTATTTTTCCGGATGACTATCTTATAGTATCGAATTCCATGTTCCGATACAATTTTTCGGTAATAAAGATCTTCGTCTCCGTCATTGAAGATAAATTCCGGCTTTTCTACGGTTTTCCCTACATCCTCTAAACGAACAGCCATGACCGGATGAAATTTGAGAATATGCTCTACCCACTGTTGCATGGTCAAAGTAACATTTCTTCCGAAGGGGTCGAACCAGGTTCCGATGATCGTTTCGTGTCTCATGAATTCATCGTACACGCCGACCAACAAATAAAGATCAAAAAATCAAACTTTTAAGTTAACTGAATGTTAATTTTTGAGCGACTCGATTAGGACTGTATTGACGAAATGACTTTATTGTTCGGACGATCTAAAACATCACGAACGGGGGCGAAGGATTTGCGGTGGATCGGTGAAACCCCGTGCTCTTTAAGGGCCTTCAAGTGCAAGACTGTGCCGTAACCTTTATGACGGCGAAAGCCATACTGAGGATACTCCTCGTGGAGTTTTAGCATTAAGCGATCTCGCGTCACTTTGGCAACAATTCCGGCGCAAACAATCGAGGGATGATAGGCGTCCCCGCGAATCAGGGCTTCCTGTTCCATCGGAAGATCGGGAATAGTCCGATTGCCATCAACAGCGATTTTCTTCGGAATAATCTTTAGGCTATCTACGGCAATCCGCATCGCTTTATAGGTGGCATGATAAATGTTGAGCTGATCGATTTCGTCCGGCTCGATGATTCCTACACCCATGGCAAGGCACCGTGTTTTAATCAACGCATAAAAGTAACTTCGTTGTTTGGCTGTCAGTTGTTTGGAATCCTGAATCCCGGAGGTCGGAAAGTTATCCGGAATGATGACGGCAGCGGCCACGACCGGTCCGGCTAAAGGCCCCCGCCCTGCTTCGTCCACTCCTGCGATCGTGGAGAGCATCATGTTGCGAAAAAGTTCGTCGTTCCTACTCAAGTCCCTTGAAAATTAACAATTCGTTCACAAAAAAAATTGACTTTTTGACTTTTTTTTGCGGACGATTTGTTATACTTTTTTCCACAAGGAGTTTTTGAGAGGAGGAAAAGAACCATGGGGCGACTCGTACATCAAAGAGAATTTCTAGCCTTTAAAAACGAGATGGAGGGTGACGTGGCAAACTTGAAGCTGGACAAAAAGGAACTAAGCTTAAAAGTGGACGGTTTATATCGGGATTTCTTTGAGTTTAAAGACACCGGTTATAATTATTTCGACTCTATCGTCGGGGCAATCAAGGACATACGCGATGAGCAAATATTTATGCATCGTGCCATCATCCGGCTTGAAGAAAAAGTTGATAAACATGACGGTCTTTTCGCGGAAATCCTGGCCAGATTGCCGAAAAAGCGAAAAAAAGCATGAAAACTCAAATCCTGGGAAAAGAAGGCGAACTTCAAGCGAAAAAGTTTTTGGAGCAACATGGGATTGAAGTTCTAGAGCAAAATTATCGCACTAAAACGGGCGAAATCGATTTTATTTGCCGGGACAAACAGGAAATCGTTTTCGTAGAAGTTAAATCAAGAATGACTGGAGCCTTTGGAGAGGGATCGGAAGCCGTCAACGGAAGAAAACAAGATAAAATGATAAAAACAGCACTTTTCTATCTTCAATCAAACCGATGGGACGAACGTCCCTACCGCTTTGACGTCATCTCGATTCTCATAAATTCCAATCAAATTAACCACATCCGGAACGCATTTCCATGACGCGAGACCCTCGTCGATGAGCAGACTCATTAAAAAAGCCGCGCATAATAAATTCAGCCTTATCGTCAGTATCCCACGGAACCTCCCCGATTTCGCAGCTGCGGCGGAAGCTGGCGGCGCGGACGCCATGAAGGTCCATTTGAATGTCAAACACCCCGCCAGCGGTCATATCTTTGGAAATTTTTCAAAAGAACGTAAAAACATTGAATCGGTAGTGAACACAGTCGCGATCCCTGTCGGCGTAGTGCCTGGAGCCGAAGAAACGGCGACCTTGTCAGAGTTAAACGAACTTGGCTCCATGGGCATTGATTTTTTCGACATCTTTGCGCATGATATGCCGCTAGATTATTTGCAATCGAACCTTGGACGGATGGTTTGCGTGGATGGCCGCTATCAGCCGAATGACATGAAAGCCCTTGCCGATTTGGGAACTCAAATTTTTGAATGTTCCGTGATTCCCCATGAGGGATACGGAAAACCCATTGTATTCTCAGATTTATTACGTTGGAAAGCGCTGACCGCCGATTTGGATGTTCCGCTTCTCGTCAGCACACAGAGGAAGATTAAACCGGAAGAATGCGGTATTCTGAAAGAAATCGGGGTCCGCGGGTTGGTGATTGGTGTCGTCGTCACGGGGGATACCGTTAAAGGGGTCGAGGCGACGACACGTGCCTTCCGAAACGCCATCGACCGACTTTAATTAGGGACACACCACTTATATTAACAATTCGTATCAATTTGTGTTACTAAATTGTAAATATTAGTGGTGTGTCCCCAATTTCCACTAATTTGCGCCCCGCAGTTCGAAGCGGATGTCAAACAGACGGTGCCAGGGGAACGAGACCGTAAAATCAGGGAACCTCTCAAAATCCGCCTTAAAATACAATTGCAGGGCCCGCTGAATCTTGTTTTTCACCTCGGCGGACAACTGGGACTCCTCTTCCCCTCTCAACGAAAAGCGCGAACGATTTTCCTTTTTAAACCGCTGAATAATCCCGGGACGAATCTCCGCTTGATAAAACCAGTCCTCGTAGACACGTAAGGCCAAAAGCGCCTCATGCGCTTGACGTTTTTCTTTCGTGAATGTACCGGTGGCGTCGGCAACCCAGCGGACCGCACCCTGCGCAAAGGCCACCCCCAACGCGTTCGCCGAGGTGTTCCAAGCCGAAAACCCTGCCAGTGAAAAGAACGGAAGGCGCTGAGGCAAACTTCTCATTAAATGCGAATCGGCCCCATTGGCATAGCGAAGATCGGCCAGCACGCACAATTTGCCCGCATTGACATTTTTTTCCAATCGATCGAGCCACAATTCTAAGTCAACGGGAGCTGGATTTGCCGGCACATCCAGCTGATCCTCGTGAGGCGTGTGAATAAAAAGAAGTAGATCGGCATCTTTTTCCCGATTCACGATTTTTGCTTTCAGCAGTTCGGCTTGCTGCTTAAACAGAACCTGAACAGAGCAATCCTCGTAACGCAAACGAAACCGTTCGGAGGTTGGGTGACTATAAACCGGAAAAATGCGAGGATGCTTTTTGGCTTGATCCAATGCCATCCGCGCCAACAAAAGCATGCCCAACTCATCGGCTCCCGGAAGGATTCGAACCGTGGATGAAGCCTTTTTTTGTCGAATCAACCCTTCCAAGGCTTTCCGTTCTTTTTGATTTAAACCGATAGACGTTAAGTCATCCAGCCCAATGACAAAACAATCAAGCGCTTTCTTTTTCGCGAAATCAATCGTTTTTTTATTGATTTCAAAATTTCGATTTCGAATGAAACAATAATCATTCCAGGCGTTCTTCGGAAGCTCCGCAAGAATAGCGCGTTGCTTCACTTTATCTCCATCCAGCATGGAGGCTTGCTTAATCAGCGCCGCAAGTCGTTCTTCTTCTACATTAAAGGCAGAGGGAGCCTGCCTTAGCAGCACGTTAAATCCATAGCGTTTCTTATTTTTTTTGCTTAAAAGCTTTTCCAGTTTTTGAAGCTTGCTTTTCGCCTGCTCCAAACTGATTTTCTTTTCGCGAGACTCGAGAAGCCCCCCGTAAATCCATCGATCGTAAGAAACCAAGACCGAAGGCGATTTTTCGAGATGCTGACTGAATTCCCCCGGAGAAGAAGCCGTCAACAGCTTAAAACCGGCCGCTTTGGAAAGCCAGTGGGGAAAATCGATGTTGCAGGGTCGATCGTCCAAGGGGAGGTAATCCACTTCAAACATCTCAAGGGAATTCATCGTAAAAAGGCGTAGACCTTCTTCATGACCTTAAAAGTCGCTGTTCTTCAATATAATCCGAAATTTGGGGAAAAAGAGAAAAACCTGAAGCGAGCGATCGAAATGCTCAGCGAGCAAACGTTTGATTTAGCCGTTCTCCCCGAGCTTTTCGCCACAGGGTACCATTTTACATCAAAAAGTGAAGTTGTCGCCCTCTCGGAAGAAATTCCAAACAGATTGACCACAAAAACACTTCAACGCTTCTGCAAAGAGAAAAAAGTGTTTATCGCCTATGGACTGGCTGAAAAAGACGGCTCGCGATATTACAATTCCGCCGTTCTTCTCGGCCCGCGCGGGGTTGTCTCGCATTACCGGAAACTCCATCTGTTTTATGAGGAAAAAAAGTGGTTTACCCCCGGCAATCTGCCGCTTTCGGTCCATTCAATTCTAGGAACCAAGGCCGGACTGATGATTTGTTATGATTGGCGCTTCCCTGAAACGGCAAGAACCCTCATGCTAAAAGGGGCCGAGCTTATCTTGCACCCTTCAAATTTGGTGATGCCCCATTGCCCGCAGGCGATGATTACGCGCTCCCTGGAAAATGGAGTTTTCAGCATCACAGCGGATCGCACTGGCACAGAACGGCGCGGAGGTAAAGCGCTTACATACATCGGTCAAAGCCAAGTCGTTGATCCTAGTGGCAATCTGCTCGTGCGGTTAAGCCGAACCGAGGAAACCGTAGCCGTTGTCGAGATTGACCCGAAAAAAGCGCGCGACAAAAGCCTTAACCGCCACAACCATATCATTAAAGACCGTCGTCCAGATCGCTACGCTTAGCTGTTCTTTTGCAGACTTCGGATGTAATTAATCAGGTCGAAGATATCCTTAGTGCTTAAACGATTGGCAAAGGACGGCATCGTGGCTTGACCGATCCGGATTTTATAAAAAAGATCGCCGTCATTTTCACGTTTCACCGTCTCTCCCGTTAAATTGGCGGGTGTCGGCATAAATACTTGTCCGACGGGACCATTGCCGTACCCTTGGGGCCCATGGCAAAATGCGCAATTTTGGGCGAAAAGAAGTTGTCCTCTGGCCACCGAGTTTTTATCCGCGGGAACCGGATTCATCAGGGCGTGAAACGCCGGTGGAACGGTCAATTGTTTCTTATCCAGCATCCGCATTTGTGGCGGATGAAAGTAACCGGCTGCTTTGACAAACGGCTCGCTCTGCTCTTTTTGGGTCGGCATTGAAAGTACGCCGTGCGGCGTGGGAACTTGTGACATTTCGGTGCTCTTGATGTAATCTTGATCACGCATCTTCACGACACAACCGGGAAGAAGCGATATCAAAATCATGAGGACGAGCCCGTACTTCACCACCGACAATGCCCCATGAGATTTTAATATTTCGGACGCCCGTTCCACTGCGGTTCCTTCCACAATCACGGCGATGTTGCCGATTTCAACCGGACGATCTTCTTCAATCGGCGGATTTAAATTGCGGTAGCGCATGGTTTCAATGTACAGGAACGTGATGGTCATGATCAAGGAGGTAATCATTCCGCATTCATACGTGATGATGAAATCAATTGGAAGGGCCACCAACGGATGTCCCCCGGTGTGAAGCGGCCAAATCAATTGGGTAAACGCTAAAAATGAAAATCCGGTGCAGGCGCCGAGAACCCAAAGCATCCGTATCCAGGTGCGCATTAACATGGGATGGCTTCGATGCGGAGGAACCGCACTTTCAGCCAAGGGATAGGCCGAGCGCACTTCAATGTCTTTCGGGGCGATGCCGGAATCCAAGAGGGCCTGATGGCCTTCCATTGCTTTTTCTTCTTCAAGAAAATCGGCGCAAATTTTCATCGCTTATTCACCCCACTGGAAGTAGTAAACTTTTTTGCCGGCGACTTCGTGCACTTTTTGTCTGGCTTTCGTCTCCAGCAATTCCCAAATCGGTAAAATCGGGAAAACGCGGCAAAATAGAATATAGCCGGCGATGACGGCCGCAAAGCTCGCGGCCACCACGGAGCACTCGGTAAAGCTTGGGAAATAAAAGTGAACGTTACGAGTCAAATTGTTATACGTTTGAAGGCCGCCGAAAACGATGCAGATACGTTCAATGTACATCCCGATATTCACCATGATCGAAAGGATGAACATTCCCATAATATTTTTCCGGAACTCCCGGAAGCTTAAACAAACAAGGGGACAAACGAAATTGAAAACAAACATAATCCAAAATGGATACGCGAAATGGTGGAAAGCCATATCCCAAAAGTAGTACATCACATCGTTGTCGTGTGCGTAATAGTGAGGGATAAATTCGTTAAAGAAAAGATAGGCCCAAGCTAGTCCCAGGACCAGGAACAAACGTCCCATGTAATCGTAGTGAGTTGTTTCAATCAGTCCTTTGAAGCTGGGGCATGTCCAGAGCAAAATCGTCATCACCGTGAGGACGGCGGCGACGCCGGAGAAGAGCGCGCCGATGAAAAAGTAAGGACCGAAGACCGTTTCATGCCAGCCTGGAACCAGCTGAACGGCGAAGTCCCATGACACGATCGTATGAACCGAGATAACCACCGGCAAAATCAAGACACTGAATAACGCGGCTGCTTCTTTCAGCCGTTTCCATTCCGGCTGAGTGCCGCGCCATCCCCAACTTAAAATGATGTAGACGGTTCGCTTCCAGCCGGTCACGCGCTGACGCAGCATCCCCAAGTCTGGAAGAAGCGTTGAATACAAGAAGAGAACGCTTCCGGTTAAGTACGTTGAAATCGCAAAAAAGTCCCACATGAGCGGGCTTCTGAAATTCGGCCAAAGATGTCGCCAGTTTGGAACCGGTAAAAGAAAGAAGAAGACGCCGTTACGTCCGATGTGAATCAGTGGAAAAGAGGCTGCGGCTGGAAGCGTAAAAAGTGTGATAACTTCGGCGATTCTTGTAACCGCTGATTTCCATTCCGCCCCGGTAATTCGCAAGATCGCAGAAATAAGGGCGCCGGCGTGCGCGACGCCGATCCAAAAAACGAAGGTCGCGATGTAAAAGCCCCAAAAACTTGGCGATCCAAGTCCAGTGACCGACATGCCGATTTGCGTTTGCTGCCAAAACTTCCAACCGCCCCAGAGGGCAATGCACCCGAGGATGAAGATGAAGATATTGGAGCGCAAACTGCTGGAACCGACCGGCTCCATCACGCGATCAATCACTTCTTTATTGCTGTATACCGGCGCTACAAAATCCGGGACTCCTTTAAAAGGCATTGTCAACCCTTTCCGGTCTCAAGTAGATGATGTGCGGATTGATGTTTAAATCGTCAAGAACCCGATTCGAACGACTTGAATTCGCTAAACTTGCAACCGCGCTGTTTTTATCTTTCAAGTCACCAAAAAGCATGGCTTCCGTGGGACACGACTGGACACACGCGGGGCGAATTTGCCCATCTGAAACTTGAGTCCCTTCTAAACGATGATCCAACTCCGCTTTTCGAATTCGCTGAATGCAAAACGTGCATTTTTCCATGACGCCCGATTTGCGAGCCGTCACATCCGGGTTTAATTGCTGTTCCAAGGGCGACTGCCAGGTCGGAGGATAATAATTGAATTTCCGAACGTGATAGGGGCAGTTGTTGGCGCAAAAACGGGTACCGACACAGCGGTTGTACACCTGCGCATTCAATCCATCATTCGTATGAACGGACGCAAAAACCGGGCAAACCGATTCGCAAGGCGCGTTCCCGCATTGCTGACACAACATCGGTACAAATTCTGCGCGAACATTTGGATATTCTCCGGTATAGAACCGTTCGAGGTGAATCCAATCCATAATCCGCGACATGGCGGCTTGCTCTTCCCCGACGGTTGGAATGTTGTTTTCGCTTCGGCACGCGACCACGCAAGCCTCGCAGCCGATACAACGATCGACATCGATTACCATCCCCCATTGTGTTTCATCCCACTGGTATTCAACTTTTGGATCGGTCATAACGGCAAAAACTCCTTCGAGAAGCGATCTTCACGCTGATCGTACGTTGTCATGCGGGATTTCCCGCCAACTTTTTCGACTTTGACACGTGTCCCCACCCAAGCTAATTCGCCGGTCTCTTTTTGCCAGATTGGCTCGAGGATCGAAAGCGGATTTGAGCCGCGATTCGCCCACTCCCCATAATGATAGTGGCCCTGTCCAACCGGAACGGCCACCGCCTCCGGATGAAGCGCGAGGTTCGGATATGCAGGTCCAACCAGTGTGCCATTGGCGGAGGTCAGCTTCACGACATCTCCCCGCTCAACGCCAAGCTGCTGTGCAAGAGCAATGGGAAGTTCTACCCAGTGCGTCCATACCACGGTGGTCATGGGATCAGGTAATTCTTGCATCCAGGGTCGATTAGCTAACGAGCCATCCCCCAAATTGGGAGAATAAAATGGAATGAGCACCTGTCCTTCACCGGAAAATTGCGATTCCTCTTCACCGGTGATACTGGGCTTTTTCATTCCGTTCCATGGATTGACTCCAGCCGGCGGATTTCCTTGATTTGCCACAACCGGGGGCGGATAAATCGGATGAGTATTGTCACCGAGATAACCTTCCCATGCCAGCGACGATTCTTTCCAAGCACCGCCGCGGACCAGCATGTTTTCCCAAATGGATTCGTCCTTCACACGGCTTTTCAAGGTTTCATGAACCGATTTCGATTCACCGGCGGCCATCAATAAAATGTCGCCAAGGCTTTTGGTGCCGGCTCTTTCCTGCATCACCGGCTGCTGCAAATTATACACTTCTTTCCAGGGACCCGAGATCAAGCGGTCGCCCCACGATTCAAGCCAAGTTTGAGTTGGGAAAACCCAATCGGCAAGCAAGGTGGTTTCATTTCGGTAAAGTGAGAACGCTACTTTATTTTTAACCTTGGAAAAAAGTTCATCAAATTTTAATTTGGATGGCAACAGATAACGCGGATTCGTCTCCATCACCCAAACGGTTTCAAATTGGCCTTTCTTAAGACCGGCCATTGCTTGTTTCGTGGAAACCAGCACATTGGCCGGGATAGCTTTGGCGCCCGGTATCAAATCCGGTTCAAACGAGACCACTTTTCCGGTCATTAGATGATTCAAGGATTCAATGGCCGCAATCGCCCAGACGCCGTTACTTACCATTCCATTTTCAGATCCGGCAATGGCCAACGGATGTTTCGCTTCAATTAATTTTTTTGCGACGCGATGGAAGACATCTTCATCCACCCCGGTTTTTTGACTAATTTCACTGAGAGAAATCTTACTGGCCCACGCTGGCCATCCTTTTTTACCCGATTGTGCCAAGACATTTCCAATGCCAATCGCAACCCAGCCTTCGGTTCCCGGCCGAATGGGAACCCAGCGATCCGAATTTCCATCCGAAAGACTCATCCGGGGTGAAAACGAAATTAACGTACCGCGCCTTGCGCGATTTTTCCCTTGACGAAATTCTCCATAGGCCCATGCATCATGAACCGGCATATTTCCACCGAGTAAAAAATCGCTTCCAAAATTAACGACGTAATCCGATTTAACGATTTCATGGTAGGGTAATTCCGCTTTTCCAGTAAGTGCTTTAACCGCCGCTCTTTGAGAATTGCGTCCGGGAAAATCCAACACCCAAATTTTCGCTCCGGTATTTTGGGCAATTTCCAGGGTCAATGCGCCAAGCGTGCCATACAGTGAACCAACGATCCAAAGCATGCTGCCTGAAGAAATCTGTTTGCGTAACGCACCTATTCCCTCATTCCAATCTTGCGACGGGATAAAATCGGATCCTTGACGTTTCAGAATGGACGTTAACCGTTCGGGATGATACAAGGCTTGAAGCGAGGAATGTCCCTTCGCACAAAGTTTTCCGTGGTTAATCGGGTGAGCCGGGATGCCTTCAAGTTTTTTGGCCCGTCCATCAATGACTCGTACCGAGACGCCACAGCCCCCGGAGCAATCTTGACACGTGGTGGCATACCATCGCGCCACCCCGGGAAGACGGTACTCCGGCAACTCCGCTTGAGAAATAAGCGCTTGATGCGGCGGAATTCCGCATCCGGCAAACGCAACCGCAGCCCCGGTGACCAAGGACCATTGCAAAAATTCCCGACGAGTCAGTTCCAAAATTATCCTCCTCTTCGCTCAATTATACAATATTTTCGCATCTACCTATGGCACGCGGTGCAATCGATGGGACCGCCGTTGTTGCGGTGACAATCAATACAAAATCCCATCGACGTATTCGGATTCATGTTTCCGGTTAAAACCATCACGGTTCCAACGGGGGGTGCAATTTTACTCATGGTAGCGACATGGCCGTGACACCGGTAGCAAATGTATCGCCCGGGATCGGCCAACGCCTCCGGCCTGTTTTTTGCGAGAAACGCGATGTGAACACGATGGCTGAATTGCACCGTCTTGGGTAATTTGTAAACCTTAAACCATTTAATTGCTTCTTTTCGATCCCAGTAGCCGGTCAATTTTTTGATTTCAGGGCGATCGGTCGCGACCACTTGATGACACTGCATGCAGTCTTGCACCGAAATCACACCGGCGATATCGCCGTGAAGCGCTCCGGTATGACAATAAAAGCAGTTGATGGCGCGTTGTCCGACGTGAATTTTATGGCTGAAAGCGATCGGTTGAGGTTGCGAACGGGTAAGATACCATTGTATTCCCCACAGGCCGACGCCAGTCACGATAAGACCGACAATAATGAGGTTACGAATAAGCTTCAGAAGTTTCTGTTCAAAACTCATGGTCGGACGTTGGGTTCTCGTTTATAAAGTGGATTCCTTTTGTTCATCGTGAATGTGCGTTTTCTTCCTTTTCCCAACGGACATCCGAAGAACCGGTCACCATGAAGATGCAGAGCACGGTGAGAAGTATTCCGACAATGATCAACGCTTTTAAGAGATCGTCAATCCTTTGGGTTTGATTGGAACGTAGAATCCACGCTTCATCTCTCGGAGAATAAGAATATTCATCAACGGCCGGCGACGATGCATCGGGAACCAAGAGATATTCTTTTTGCGAAATATCCGTGGAACGATGTTCTTGTGCCAAAGAAGTGCTGGGAGGGGGTGTAGCTGCATCTTCAGCTTGCACACAAAGCCCAGATAAGGCAATGAACAAGGAGAGTAGGGTTATAATTCGCTTCATGACAAAATCGGTTTCTCGTTTCTAAAAAAGATTCCTTTTAGTGGCTTTCACCATTTTTGGCAATAAACTGTTTACATTTTGTTCAAGAATTGACCATTTGTTTACATTTTATAGGTTGAATCGCGGAGTATAAAATGCTAGAATAATGATAGATAGACTTCTTTAAGGAGGAATTACAATTATGGGTGTTACCCCAACCAGTGCCAGCGGAAGCTCCAGCTTCTTTGTACCTCAAGACTCCTCAACCGATGATAGCCCCGGCTCGCAGGATCCCGGCAGTGCAGCCAATACGCAAGATTCCTTTTCCCCTAGCAGTTCTATTGCTTTTAGCGGCAGTACAGGAATGAATCCTGCTTCTTCGCAATCAGACCAATAACAGTCTAAAGATTCCCTTGCGCGGGGTTCTGGAGCTTTTCAATGACATGGGCGGCAAAGCGGGCGCCTGTTTCGCCATCAACCACACGATGATCCAGTGAAAGCGACAGGTACATCATCTCGCGAATCACGATTTTGTCATCGCGTACCACCGGACGTTTTTCGATCTTGTGTATTCCGACGATACCCACTTCAGGATAATTGATGATGGGAGTGGCGAACATTCCGCCAAGTGCTCCCAGCGAAGTAATCGTGAACGTCCCTCCGGAGAGATCTTCCAGCGCCAACGATCCGCTTTTGGCTTTTTCCGCGAGCCGTTGGATTTCCTCCGCAAGTTCCGCGATGCTTTTTTTATCCGCGTTCTTGATGACCGGCACTGTCAGTCCTTCAGGGGTGGCGGCAGCGATCCCAATATTATAAGAAGCTTTAACGATAATTTCCTGAGCCGCTTCGTCCAGAACCGCGTTCATCATCGGAAACTCTTTTAAACCAGAAATCACCGCCTTTACGAAAAACGGAAGGTAAGTTAAGCGCACTTTCCCCTGCATTGTTTTTTCAGTTTTTTCGCGCAGACTCACGAGCGCTGTGAGATCTGCTTCGTCGACATAAGTGAAGTGAGGAATTTTTGTTTTCGAGAGTGTCATTTTCTCCGCGATTTTCCGGCGTAAGCCTCGCAGCGGCACACGCTTGTCGCCGGGAGCCGACGCGTGACTTGTAGCAGGAACCCCTTGTTTGGCGCGTTTCAAATCTTCAGGAGTGACACGTCCACCCTCGCCCGTGGCGGTAACCGTGGCTAAGTCAACGCCCATCTCTTGCGCCATCCGCCGTGTGGCCGGAGATGCCAACACTTTTTGCGAGGTCCCGGCAGCTTTTGGGGCTGCCGCCGGAGTTTGCGCTCGAGCAGCGGGAGCCGATGAAGCAGCCTTGTGTCCATTTTCTCCGGCCGCGTCTAGGACAATCAGAACACTTCCAACTTTTTTTATCTCGCCTTCTTTGGCGTTAATCTCCAACACTTTTCCAGCTTTCGGGGCGGAAATCGTCACGGTTGCTTTATCGGTCATCACATCAACCATCGGGGCATCTTCGTGTAACTCATCCCCCACGTTTGCATGCCATTTCACAATCTCGCCTTCCACCATTCCTTCACCGATATCGGGCAATTTGAACTCAAATCTCATGGTTGACTCCTTAATAGTTTAGTGTTGTGTGAATCGCGTCGAGAATCCGCGCGACGCCGGGGAGGTACTGATGCTCCAAGGTATATGGAAAAGGCGTGTCCCATCCCGTCACGCGAGCCGGAGGCGCTTCCAAACTTAAAAAAGCTTTTTCATTAATGAGGGCAATGAGTTCGCCCGCGAATCCACCGATTTTCGGTGCTTCATTGACAATAACCACTCGACCTGTTTTTTTCACAGAGCCGATCACCGTATCAGTATCCAACGGAAGCAAACTGCGCAAATCAATCAGTTCAATGTCAATCCCCTCTTCGGCCGCGGTTTCGACCGCCTGGGTCGATTCGGTCATCATCCCTCCATAGGATAACAATGTTAATTGCGTCCCTTCCCGCACCACATTCGCCTTACCCAGAGGAACTTGATATTCACCCTCGGCCACTTCCCCTTTGGCCGCGCGGTAAATTCGCTTGGGTTCAAAGAAAATCACGGGATCATCCTGAGCCATCGCCGCCAAGAGCATCCCTTTGGCATCATGGGGCGTTGAAGGCATTACGACTTTCAGCCCCGGCGTATGAATAAAATACGCTTCAGGACTTTGTGAATGATAAAGTCCGCCTTTAATTCCTCCTCCGGAAGGGGTACGAATAATCAGAGGACACGGAAATTGCCCTCCGGATCGATAGCGGTATTTAGAGAGTTCATTGACGATTTGATCAAACGCCGGATAAATAAAATCCGAAAACTGAATCTCGGCAATCGGCCTTAATCCGTAAAGCGCCATCCCGATGGCGGCCCCGATAATACCGCCTTCCGCAAGCGGCGTGTCGATCACGCGGTCTCCTCCGAACTCGTCCATCAAACCGGTCGTGACACGAAAGACGCCGCCAAGCTTCCCAACGTCTTCCCCTAAAACGACAACACGATCGTCTTTTCGCATCGCTGTCCGCAACGCATCATTGAGGGCTTGAATCATATTGACATTCGGCATCTATTATTCTCCGTGATAAAATTTTGCCGCTTCTTCATATTCTTCTTTCAAATATTGCGGCATTTCAGCATAAACTTCTTCAAACATCGAGACCAGCGGAGGAGGAGGATTTTTTTCCGCCCGCTTGATCGTATCGGTGATTTCGTCCTGCACTTTTTTCATCAGTTCATGCTCATAACTTTCGGTCCAGAGGCCTTTGGTCGCCAAATATTTTCGAAACCGGACAATCGGATCTTTTTCTCCCCACTCTTTTAATTTTGATTCATCGGCGTAGATTCGCGGATCATCGGAGGTAGAATGCGGGCCCATCCGATACGTCACCGCCTCAATCAAGGCTGCCCCTCCGCCGTTTTTTGCTTTTTCAACCGCTTTTCGCGTGGCTGAAATGACGGCCAACATGTCGTTGCCATCGACTCGAATGCCTTCCAATCCGTAGGCGGTGGCTTTCACGGCAACCGTCTGCGAAGCGGTTTGGCGGTTGAAGGGAACGGAAATCGCCCACTGATTGTTCTTGCAGAAAAAGACTACCGGAACTTTGAAGACTCCAGCAAAATTGAGCCCCATGTGAAAATCCTGGTGACTCGTGGCGCCATCACCGAAATAAACTAACGTCACTAATTTTTCTTTTTTGATTTTTGCGCCCCAGGCAAACCCCACGGCCTGCGGAATTTGAGTAGCCACCGGACTCGAAGTAGACAAGTAATGCGCCTTCCGATAGGCATAATGGCTGGGTAGCTGCCTTCCTTTTAGGATATCTCCGGAATTACCAAACATTTGGCAGATATACTCATATAAAGGATATCCGCGCAGAAACGCCGCACTCGATTCCCGGTATTGCGGGAAGACCCAATCTTCATCGCCCAGGGCGAAAGCACTGCCGATATGCGCAGCTTCTTCTCCAAGGGAGGTGATGTAAAATCCGATCCGTCCCTGGCGTTGCATCCGCAGGAGACGATCATCCAGCACTCTTGTCAGCACCATCAATTCGTAAAGGCGTTTCAGATCGTCCGGAGAAATCGCCGGTTCCAAGCGCTTGTCGATTAAGGTTCCGTCAAGATTTAAGAGTGTAAAAAGTGCGTCATCCATACGAGATTCACTTTGAGTCGGCATAACCAACCTCTCCCCTTTTCTCAAGCAAACTTTTTACCAAAAATTCGCCGGCGCGGTACGAGCTTCGAACCAACGGGCCGGACGCCACATAATCAAAACCAAACGTTCGCGCCATATCGGCTAACCGGTCAAATTCTTCAGGCGTGAGATAACGAACCACGTCCAAATGTTTTTGAGACGGCTGTAAGTATTGTCCAAGCGTCAAAAAGTTTACCCCTTCACGGCGCAAATCACCGAACGCTTCTTTCAGTTCATCCCCGGTTTCCCCCAATCCTACCATTAAGGAAGATTTTGTAAGAAGATTCGAACGTAATCTCTTTAAGGTATTCAAAACCCGGAGAGACTGATCGTAAGTGGCGCGCGCATCCCGAACGCTGGGAGTTAACCGTCGAACGGTTTCAACATTGTGAGCCACCACATCCGGTTTCGCGTCCACAATGATTTGAAGCGCTTTTTCATCCGCCCGAAAATCGGGAATCAGCACTTCAACTAAAATTCCGGTTTCCGATTTTACGGTTTGGATTACGTCAGCAAAATGGCGGGCGCCTTGATCCGGGAGATCGTCGCGATCGACACTCGTAATAACCACGTATTCGAGATCCATTAATTTGATCGATTCGGCAACCTTAGCCGGTTCATCCGGATCAACGGGAGTTCCCCGTTTCTGAGTTTTTACGGCACAAAACCGGCAGCCGCGTGTGCAAGTATCACCCAAAACCATAAAGGTGGCGGTTCCTCCACCCCAGCATTCACCGACATTCGGACATCTTGCTTCTTCGCAAACCGTGTTTAGCCGCCGTTCACTTAAGGTCTCTTTAAGAAAGCGATAGCGTTCACCGGTGGGTAAATTAACGCGCAGCCAAGAGGGTTTGGAGGTAAAACGCGGGGCATTGGAAAGACCGCTCATGATCGATATGGAACTTTGTATTCCCTTACCTCAACGGCAGATCCTGTCGTTGGCTGATCACCTGGGATATTCACTCTCTTTTGGCGAAAAACATTTTTGAGTAGATGCCGTTTTCACGAGTGACAGGTTATTCCTTAAAAATCAGGAATAACCTGTCACTCGTGAAACTTGGCGCCAACGCAATTTTCTTTGCGGCCAGGACCACTCAATTCTATCAAATGAGAGGGATTGATTTCTTTAAATCGAAGTGAAGAGTTTGTTTCCAAATCGTTAACTATAACTATAAAGGGGTTTGTGGAATGACGCGGTTCATCGGACGGAGGGAGTATTTCGGCTCGATTCTTTACGATCGTGAAAAAGCCGACTATATCCCTTTTGATAAAGACGCGACGGAAATTTTTGACTTAAGTTCGGAAAAAACCGCGGATGAAGTTCATCGCGCCCTTTCGGATCGAATTGAAAAACGCAATTTCGAAACGTTCATCCAACTGTGCCAGGGAATCGGCATTCTCGATGCTAAAGGTAAATACACCGGCACGTTCATCGGGAAGGACGGATCGAAAAAAGGACATCTTTCCGCACCGCTTCGCGTTTATTACTCCTGCACCAAAAAATGCAATTTCAACTGCAAACACTGTTTCTCGTCGTCCGGAAATCCTTATCCGGACGAACTTTCGACACAGGACAGCAAAAAACTGATTGATGAATTGGCGAATCTGGGGTGTTTTGAACTCTCTTTTGGCGGCGGCGAACCGCTTCTTCGCGAGGATCTTCCCGACTTAATCAATCACGCCAACCTTCGAGGCATCACCGTTAGAATCTCCACCAATGCCGCGGCGGCCAGCAAAGAAATCACCAAGCGGCTAAAAAGCGTTAAAATTCGAAGTTTTAAAATCAGCATGGAAGGTGCCAGCGAAAAAGTTTATGATTATGTCCGCGGACAATCGGGAGCTTTTCGTAAAGCCTTGCGCGGAATAAAAAACTTAAAAGGCTTGGGCGTTCCCATTTATCTGCAGATGGTGCTGATGAAAACCAACGCTTCCGACTTACCGGCTTTTGTGCGTTTCGCCGAAAAACTGAAGGTGGAAAAAATCTTGATTGAAACGATCATGCCCTCCGGCCGCGCCGCACAAAATCCTCAACTTCTTTTGGATGTCGCAGAAACCAATCATCTTTGGGAAACGGTGCATAAAATTCAGAAAAACACCTCCATTAAAATTGAAATTCCTCATTATGTGCCTTTCCGCACAGGCAGTGCCTTGATGTTTGAAGGGTTCGGCTGTAAATGTGGAACCTTGGTTTGCCACGTTGATCCGCGCGGAACGGTTGCGCCGACTGGATTTTTGAAAGACATTCTCCCCAGCGGCAGCCTTCGCGAAAAAACGTTGAAACAAATTTGGGACGCCGGACAGAGCATGATACAATTTCGAAGCTTCGAAGGGAATGAAGTGTGCAGTTCCTGCAACCATTTCTCCGCCTGCCGCGGCGGATGCCGCGCCAGGGCGCTGCTAGTGGATAAGGACATCAATCAGCCGGACGCCAATTGCGCCATTGCGCATCCAATCAAAGCTTGATGATGGATTTAAATCAGCTTTTAACCGCGATGCTCGAGAAAAAGGGCTCGACGCTTCACTTGGTGGCCGGCAGCCCTCCGCTTATCAAGCTGCCGGACGGAACCCTATCGCCGTTAAGCCCGGATCCCCTGTCTCCCGCAGAAGTAAAGTCGACGCTTGAAAACGCCATTAAGCCGGAACAAAAGGAATTGCTTGTACAGAATAAAGCGTTGACCACCGCTTACAGCATCGAAGGGCTAAGCCGTTTCCGGGCCTCCTTATTTTATCAACGAGGCTCGATGGCCGGGATTTTCAGATTGGTGGTTCGAAATCAAGCGACCCTGGATGATCTGGGGCTTCCCCCCTATCTGAAAGAGGCCACGGTCAAACCGCAGGGACTTATTTTGATCTCGGGTCCTCGCAAAAGCGGAAAGTCTCAAACCCTAGCCGCGGTACTTGATTTTCTATTAAGTACACGGCACACCGAAATCGTAAGTCTTGAAGAGCCGATTGAGTTTACTCTGAAAAATCAACAAGGCATCATCTATCAACGGGAAATCGGCACCGACAGCCCAAATTTCCATGAGGCTGTACGTGTTGCGCTTCGTCAAAACCCCGATGTGTTGGCCCTTTCGGAACTTCCGGACAGTAAAAGCGTCATGGATATTTTAGCCGCGGCCACGTCCGGACAGTTAGTGATTCTCACGCCAACCGCCAACGGCGTCATTATCGCCCTTGAACAATTGCTTAACCTTGTCCCCGTCGAGCAACAGGGATTGGCGAAAATCCAATTGGCAACCGGCCTTGAATTTGGCGTCAGTCAACTTCTTCTCAATAAGCCTGGAGGTGGCAAAACCTTAGTCCTTGAAGTGCTCATCCCGACGCCTCAGATAAGAACCTATATTCGGGAAGGAAAGTTTCCTCAGATTATTGGCGCAATGAACGCGGCACTTGACAGCGGCATGGTGAGCCAGGAAGTCTCGATGAAAAATTTATCGAAAAAGAATTTAATCAATGTCGATGAGGCAATGGCCTTGGCCGCTCGCCCTGAAGATCTGAAGCGGCTCTTCTCCTTTCAAATCTAAGATGCTCGATCCGAAACGCCTTCGCAATCAACCCGATGAAATCCGGGAAGCCTTGAAAGCCCGGACACACGATGCCGAGCAAGTGGATCGTTTTTTGGAAGAAGACGAATCTTGGCGGAAACTCGTTGTTGCATCCGATGACCTGAAAAAAGAGCGCAATCGTCTTTCTGAAGAGATCGGCAAGCTGAAAAAAGAAGGCAAAAACGCCGATACCAAGCAAGAAGAAGTCCGCCAAATTAACGATCGCATCAAAACAATAGACGCCGATTTGAAAACAAAAGAAGAGCGATTAAATGATCTTCTTTTATATTTTCCCAATGTCCCTCACCCTTCGGTTCCACGGGGAGCGGGAGCAGCGGACAATGTAACCGTGAAAACATGGGAAAATAAAATTACGCCTTCTAATCCGGCCCCTCATTGGGACCTTGCTGAAAAATTAAAATTGATCGATTTCGCGCGCGCGGCAAAACTGTCAGGCTCCATGTTCGCGTTATACGTCGGCTTAGGCGCCAAGTTACAACGCGCGATCATTCAATTCATGCTCGACTTTCATATTGCAAAACATGGCTATACCGAGATCTATCCTCCGTATTTAGTGAAACGCGAAATTATGGTGGGAACGGGTCAAGTTCCAAAATTTGAAGAAGACATGTACCGGTGCGATGCCGATGATCTCTTTTTGATTCCGACCGCCGAAGTGCCGGTGACCAACATGCATCGCGAGGAAATTTTGGGATTGGAAGAACTGCCGAAATACTACGCGGCTTACACCGCTTGCTTCCGGCGAGAAGCGGGCGCGGCGGGCGCGGACACCCGCGGCCTTCAGAGGCTTCATCAATTCGACAAAGTGGAATTGGTGAAATTAACGACCCCGGAATCTTCTTACGAAGAACACGAAAAACTTTTAGTGGATGTCGAAGATGTTTTGCAAGCGCTCGAATTAAAATACCGGATACTTCTTTTGTGTTCCGGAGACATGGGTTTTTCCGCCGCAAAATGTTACGACGCCGAAGCGTGGTGCCCCGGCCAAAAGAAATGGGCCGAGGTTTCGTCCTGCTCGAACTTCGAAGATTTCCAAGCCCGCCGCGCCAACCTTAAATTCCGTCGAGAGAAACAATCCAAACCGGAATTCGTCCATACGTTAAATGCTTCCGGCCTTGCGCTTCCGCGCACCGTCATCGCTATTCTCGAAACTTATCAGCAATCGGACCATTGCGTCGCTATCCCGAACGTGCTACAACCTTACATGAACGGAATGAAGGAAATCAAGATCAACGCCTGAAAAACGCTGTCCCGTTGTAAATCCTAATTTAACGATCAGTAATTTTTCTTTAGGAGATAACCATGACCCCTACAAAGCGTATTGCATTTGTCACCTATTCTGAGAAGCCCAGGCTCACCGATGATGATCGGCTGGTCCTGCCGCATCTAGCGAATCGCGGAATCACCGTTCTACCCGCTGTTTGGAACGATAAAACCGTCCCTTGGAGCCAATTTGATTTAGTTGTACTCAGATCATGTTGGGATTATCATCATAAACCTGATGAGTTTCGGCAATTTATTCTGGAGCTCGAACACGAACGGATCCCTCTTTTCAATCCGGCAGCGGTCGTTAAGTGGAACATGGATAAACATTATCTTCGTGATCTCAGCGAAACTGGGTTTCGCATTGCCCCCACGGTTTGGCTCGAAAAAAACAAGTCTGTTAATTTAAGGGAATTCATGATCGCTTCACATGTGGAAAAAGCAGTTATTAAACCAACGATTGGAGCCGAGGGTGATGGAACATGGCTCACCACGCTTGACACAGCAGACGATGATCAGTCAAGATTCGAATCTGCGCTTCAGCAGAACGATCTCATGCTGCAGCAATTTGTGGGTAGTGTCTGTGAACTGAGAGAATGGTCGCTCGTTTTTTTTAATGGAAAGTACAGCCATTCCGTGTTGAAGAAGCCCAAAGGATCCGATTTTAAAATTCATGGTGGTTCATTTGAATCAATCACTCCGTCACCGCTGTTCCTTTCAGAAGCACAAAGCGTCATCCATTGCGTGCCGCCATGTCTCTATGGAAGGGTTGATTTGGTCGGAGATCCTGGCAGTCAAACCATGATCATGGAACTTGAGCTTATTGAGCCTTTGTTATACTTGGGAACCAACGAGCGTGCAAGCGAAAATTTCTCGAATGCCATTGCAGATTCTCTTGCGGCACAATCAAGACGATGAATCGCATTTTGATATCATCGTCTTTGTAGCAGGACCGTCCGGGTCGTGGACGGCTTCCTCGAGCTATTACAGATCGTTTAATAAGAAAAATTTACAAAGTTGTAAAGGAAATTTAATACTTTATAGGGCGTTTGGCAACAACTTTTGATTTCGTCCATGTTATAATTAAGAAAGCCATGAAAAATAGACGCCAAGCTTTCAAAACCATTATCTTGATAATGTTTGTATTGTTCAGTCTTGTCATTAGCTTCGGGGTGGGGCTGGCTTTGCCGCCAACTCCTGTAGGTCCTGGGAATGTTTTAAATGTTCCTCCCCTCTCGAATACGTGTGATAAGGGCAACCCCGATTATTATTATATTGCTAATTATAATAGTTTATTGGCTCAAATCGAAAAACTTGGAAATCCACCTCCGCTTCCCTGGACAATCAGCGGCAATTTAGCCACCGGAATCACAATATCCGAGACCTTTGAAAACCCCCACACGAATATGGATCAAACAGAAACTTATACATTAGATAGCGCCGGTGACATATCACAAGTTCAAACCATGAGTAATTCCAGCTTCTTTGGTACTTATGGTACTAGTTATACCCTTTCCAATGGACAACTCACGATTGTTTCTTGGGTTAATACGACTCAGCCAGAACACTGGCAAACAACGGTTGTCATCGATCTCGCAACCTGCGAAGTTCTCAGCCAAGCTAACCAAACAATGCCAAACACTCCCATGAGCGTTATACCGATCACTAATAATAGTTGTGCGCTTACTCCGGTGCAGCAATATAATTACTTGCTGCAACTTATCTTATCCACTGGGATCCCGGTTAACACGCCTCAAGGACAGGAAATTATCATTTCTTGGAGTTACACCTCTCCAAGTTATCCGGGTCAAACCATCTATGATACCTATACCTTAAGCGCCAACGGGACGATCACGTTCACCGAAACCGAAGGACTTCATAATCCCACAACACTCATCAATATTTCCTATCAGCTCGTTTCAAACGGCACCCAACTCCTCATTACGGAGACTGAACCTCAACAAGCCACCCAGTTGATTGACTTAAGCACTTGTGAGGTATTAAATGGATCCGGCAACTTTAATCCTTACGGGATAAAACCATGGCCAAAACCCAACCCAAAGGGACTTCCAGTGCCTCAACCGGTTTCGTTCTGACAACCCTTCGCTTACAGGCTCATTTCTTGTAAGGTGAGTCCTCGGATTCTATTTTTTGAAAGTCGACCTTAAACTTGGCTTCTTCGGGGAGTTTAGACGATGGAAATTCATAATTTGACGCCTCATTATCATTTTCCCAACGTCCACTTTCGTTTCGATTGACACACTGATACCGGCATTCAACGGGCTTTCCATTATTATCATATTGAATCGAATATAATTCTACACGGTTTCTCGATAGAGGACGATAAAGCACCACATTCTTACGCCCCTTGCCTTCCCCCTTTTCACGCCCTGAAACACTTTCCTCTTCATAGCGAAGACTTCCTGAAGCAAACAATGTTATCGTCCGCTTCATCATTTCTTTCTCTTCTTTTTTGCCGGCAACGCGATAAGCTGAACTTGTTTCATCAATCAATTGCTTTGCTCCATACGTTTCCAACTGCTTGACTTGCACGCTCTTGGTTTCTCTGGCCTGCTGAACCAATTGTAGGCGCCAATTATACTCTCCAACGGCTTTGTAACTTGTTCTATCCCAATCAGGATCTCCATCCGGAGTCTTTGAAACCGGCAGAGGCTCCACGGTACGCCAGGAAGGAGAGGGCGCAGGAGTACACACCCAAGTATCAATTTCCGCTCTATCGTAGTTTTTTGTCTCCGGCGGCAAATCAGCCATTGAGCTGGGAAGGCTCATCGCGGAGTAAAGCACAAGATTTCCAATCGTACGGGCTATCATTTCGTTATCATAATGGCAAAAGGAGATAAAGTCAAGAGGCATTCTCTTTTCTTTCAAAGGATTGGGAGTTACACTGTCAAATAATTGAAGGCTTATGGGAAGCCAAAGATCAAACTTTGACGTGATTGTGATTGGGGCGGGGCCAACCGGGTCATGGACGGCACGCAGTTTCGCGAAAGCAGGCCTATCTACCGCACTTTTTGAAGAGCATGCCGAAGTCGGAGCTCCGGTTCATTGCACCGGGGTCGTCGGATACGATTTCCTCCAAAAATTTCCTCATGTGCAACCCGTCGTTTGGCGGGCGGTGGAACAATTTAAAGTTTTTTCTCCCGAAGGGAATTCGTTTGATCTTCCCAATGTTGCCGCCTATGTCTTAAATCGAAGAGCACTGGATCAATTGCTCGCCGATAACGCGCAATCCGAAGGAGCGGAACTCCACTTAAACCATAAAGCGATTGCCGTCGATCAGCACCAAGACAAGGTGCGTGTTACCGCATCGGTCAACGGCGAAGAGGCAATTTATGAAAGCAAGATTGTTGTTCTGGCCACCGGCTCGACCTCGCATCTTCCGAAACGATCGACGCTGGCAGAACCCCCGCAGTTTATTCGCGGCGTGCAAGTGGAAGTGGAAATCGAAAATCTTTCATCCGTTGAACTTTACTTGGGTGGACACGTCGCTCCGGGTTCATTTGCATGGGCGGTTCCTACCCGAGAGAATATCGCAAAGACCGGATTAATTACGTTGGGTAATGCTAGAATTTATCTTGATAAACTTTTTGATTCTCCGTTTTTAAAAGGCCGCATGAAGCGGATGGTGGGAAAACCGTTGGTCAGCCGGATTCCGCTGGGTCCTTCACCGAATTCCGCCAATCATCGCGTTTTTGCAGTGGGTGACGCGGCAGGGCAAGTCAAAACGACAACCGGCGGCGGCATCTATTATGGAATGTTAGGCGCCGAAGAGCTTGTCACGACCGCGCTTTCAGGATACCGCGAAAAAGAGTTTTCGCTTTCCTTGCTTCGCAATTACCATGCGGGTTGGAGAAAAAAACTTGGACTTGAGCTTCAGGCCGGACTTTACATCCGCCGCATTTTTGAAAAGATTGAAGATAAAGACATCAATCGTCTGATTCGGCTTTTTGAAAAACGGGAACTCCGAGAACTGGTCGGCAAACACGCCAACTTTGATCGCCATCGCGACTTGATTTTCGCCTTAACCAAAGTGCCCGACATCCGGGCCATCATGATCGACTTGGTCAAGCGCAACTTCTCCATCCAAAATATTTTCTCCGGCTTTCGAACCGTCTCACAGCCTTCGTCCTAGAGCTCGCCCCATGAAAAAACGAATCTACCTGGACTTCGCCGCAACAACTCCTGTTTTGCCCGAAGTGGTCAAAACCATGGAAAAAGTGTTGCTGGATGATTACGGCAATCCCTCAAGTCTCCATGAAGAAGGACGGCTTGCGAAAGCGCACGTGCAAAAAGGACGGGAAACAATCGCCAAGGCAATCGGCGCTGAGACCGACGAAATTTTTTTCACAAGCGGAGGGACCGAGGCGAATTTCCTTGGCCTGACCGGACTTGCCCGAGCCTTAAAAAGAAGAGGAAATCATCTTATCACCAGCGTGATCGAACACAGTTCCATTTTAGGCTGTTTCCAAGGTTTGGAATCGGAGGGGTTCGAGGTAACTTATTTACCGGTGACGGCCAAGGGCATCCTTGATCCGGAGCAATTTAAAAATTCCATTCGTAAAGAGACGATTCTTGCTTCTTTCATGATGGCCAACAATGAAATCGGAACGATTCAACCCCTTGAAGACCTTGTAAAAACGGCTCAATCGAACCAAATTATTTTTCATACCGATGCAATTCAAGCGTTTCCCCATCTACCGTTGAATGTCAAAACCCTGGGTGTCGATGCGGCGACACTTTCAGCCCATAAAATCTATGGCCCAAAAGGCATTGGTGCGCTTTATTTAAAACGAGGGACACCCTATAAACCGGTTTTCAAAGGGGGCGAACAAGAACGCAAAATTCGTCCAGGGACCGAAAATGTCGCCGGAATTGTCGGGTTTGCCAAGGCGACTGAAATTTTGCAGAACGAAAGAAATAAAGAATCGAAACGGCTCGAGCGTCTTCGCGATCGATTAATTCACGATTTGTGCGGGACGATCGAAGATTGTTCGTTAAACGGTGATCCCCTCACACGGCTTCCCAACAATGTCAATCTCACTTTTAAGGGCGTGGATGGAGAATCGATTTTAATTCATTTGGATCTGGAGGGAATTGCCTGCTCCATGGGCTCGGCGTGTTCCGCCGGGGCTTTAGAGCCTTCCCACGTTCTGATTGCGCTTGGAAGAACCCCGCAAGAAGCGAAAAGTTCAATCCGTTTTACTTTGGGTAAATACACCTCGGAGGAAGAACTTGAAGCGGTAAAAAAGGTTATTCCTCCGTTTGTCGAACAATTGCGCTCGGTTCGCTTAAAATAGATCAAACTTGGAAGAGATCAGGAGGTGGTAAACATGCCGCGTAAAACTGCAGAATGCCCAACGTGCGGGGCTTCTTTACCCATTTTAAAAGGAGAGCTTATTTCCTGCCCGGAATGTGGAATGCCGATCGAAGAAGCTGAATTTGACGAAAAAGAACTTGAAGAAGAAGAAGAGGAAGAAGTCGAAGAGGAAGCCGAATGGGAATAGTTGAGAGAAAACTATGATTTGGCAAATCGTGCTCGCCGTGTTCTGCGGAATCATCCTCATCATGATGGCGGTGGCGCTCTATTTTTTTATCCGATTAATCCAGACGCTGCGCCAATTTCTTGGGGCCATTCAGCATATCCTATCCACACGAGATGATCAGGTAAAAGAAATTCTTCGGAATGTCGCCTCTGTGACTTCTGACGTCAAGTCGACCACTAAACGAATCGACGAGACCGTGCGGCATGTTGTTTCGTTGCCTGATTTGGCGGCCTATGTTGGAAAGGAACTTCTAGCCAGCATTTTCCGCAAAGAAAAAAGGTGAAGAGAAATCCGTAAGAGAAACCGTTGAGAAAGAACCAAATGTGAAGAGGAAGGTGAGTCTCGTGGAAAAAGAAAAAAGCGCAGGTTTCGTTTTAGGGTTGGTTGTCGGCAGTCTTGTTGGAGCCGCAATTACGATTTTAATTACACCGACCACGGGAGAAGAAGCGCGAAAATATCTTAAGAGCGCTTATGAGCCAACCAAAGCCAAAGTCACGGATCTCGCGGGTGATGTCCGGGCGAAAGCGGAAGATTTAGCCTACGACATTAAATCAAAAGCCGGTGACATCGCTGAGAACATCAAAGAAAAAGCCGGAGAAATCTGGGAAAAAAGTAGAAAACGACTCTCCTAGGAGGCATACATGGATTCAAAGGATGTAAGCATGGATATTAAAGTCAATGTTAAAGATTTATCGAACACTGTCGCATTAGCAGAAGTACAAGGTGAAATCGACGTTTACACCTCGCCTAAAGTCAAAGAAGCGTTGACCGCGCTTATCGAAAAGGGGAAATACAATTTAGTGATAGGCCTCGAAGAAGTACGTTATATCGACAGTACGGGCCTGGGTGTTCTGATTGGGACTTTAAAAAAAGTGAGAGAACACAATGGCACTGTCGCCATTATTTGCAACAATCCGCAAATTAAAAAAATATTTAATATCACCGGATTGGTGAAAATTTTTGGGATCTACAAAAATGCTGACGAGGCATTAAAAAACATTGCGTGACTTCCCTCAAGAATGAATTTGTCCTCACGATTCCCGGAAACCCCAAATATTTAAGTGTTGTTCGTCTTGCTGTTTCCGGTTTAGCCAGCCGCCTTCAATTTTCTTACGAAGATGTTGAAGATATTAAACTTGCGGTGGCGGAAGCGTGCGCGCACGCCATCTCTCACGGACAAGGCCAAGAAATCACCATCGAATGCCAAGTGAGTGACACGGCTCTCTCCTTTTCAATCAAGGACAAGGGCACAGAACCTTTAGACGAGGAAGATTTGGGTCTATTCCTGATTCGATCACTCATGGATGACGTCCGTATCGAAATGCAAAACGGAAGCGAATCTCGTCTTAGGATGAAAAAAGCGTTTAGCGCGGTGTCTTGATGAAAACGATCGAACCTAAGAAGAAAAATGAGAACCGTGAAGCCGACCGCCTTGAAGCCCGGCGGTTATTTGAAGATTACGCGAAAACTCACCAAGAGACGACCAAAGAAAAGATCGTTTTGCATTATATGAACTTAGTGCGCTTTTTAGCGGCCAAGTTTGCTTACCGTGGAGAAGCGCTCGAAGATTTGGTTCAAGTGGGTTGTTTAGGATTGGTTAAGGCCATTGAGCGGTTTGATCTCTCCAAGGGCGTGGAGTTCACCACCTATGTCGCTCCCACGATTGTAGGAGAAATCAAACGGCATTTTCGTGACAAAGGCTGGGGCGTTAAAGTGCCGCGCCGTCTGCAAGAACTTAACGCCTCGGTCAATCGCACCGTCAACGAACTTTCAACCCAATTGGGCCGTCCCCCCACGATCGCCGAAATCGCCGCTAAATTGAAAGTGACAGAAGAAGATGTGTTGGAAGCTCAAGAACTCGGTCATGCTCACACCCTGTTGAGCCTCGACGTGCAATTGGAATCGGATGGAGACAAACGCTCACCCAATTTGCTCGACTACCTTGGGAAAGCCGATTTTGCGTTGGAATCGGTGGAAGACCGCTTAAGCCTTCAGCGCGCCTTTGAAAAATTGGAACCCAAGGAACAATTGGTCTTATATTTACGTTATTACGAAAACTTATCGCAGAGCGAAATTGCCAAACACCTGCAAACGCTTCAAATGCATGTCTCCCGCATTCAATCCAAAGCCCTTGAAAAATTGCGACGAATTTTTAGCGAGGAAGCCTGATGGGAAAATCATTGAAATCAATGACCCATCAGGAGATTTTGGCCACCATTCCTCACCGCTATCCTTTTTTGTTAATTGATGGAATGTTGGAATGCGATGGAGATTTATACGCCATCGGGTTTAAAAATATTACGTCCAATGAACCGAGCATTTACGGGTGTTCCCCTAAAAATCCGCGATTTCCGGAATCGCTGATCACGGAATGCATGGCTCAAGTCGGCGCGGCCGCCGTCTTGAATCATCCCGAAAACCAAGGAAAAATCATGCTCTTCGCCGCCGTGGACAATCTCCGATTTTACAAAAAAGTGTTTCCGGGGGACCGGCTGATTTCCCGTGTCGATCGTATTTTCATGAAAAGCAATTTAGGCAAAATGAAAGCCGTCGCCCATGTCAACGACGAACTGGTCGCTGAAGGCGAATTTTCCTACGCCCTCACTAAAATCTAGCCCCAGGACACACATTAATTAGAATTCGTCAATATTCATGCGATCTACAAGAAATCCACCCCTAAGCGACATTGTTGCGGTTTCGGCCGTGCGTACTCCGATGGGAAAATTCGGAGGGACGTTGAAAGGCACTCCCGTTTACGACATCGGCGCTGCCGCCATCCGTGGTTGCTTAGCGCGGCTCAACTTGGACGGATCATCCATCCAAGACACCATCATCGGTTGCTGCCGTCACACCGGTAACGGCACAAATCCCGCCCGCACCGCCCTTCTTCAAGCACAGCTGCCTCCAAGCGCGTCCGCCACCACGATCACGATGGCCTGCGCATCCGGAATGCGAGCCGTCATCCTCGGCATTCAAGCGATCCTCGCCGGGGAAGCCGACGTCGTGCTTGCCGGAGGCATGGAAAGCATGAGCACCATTCCCCATCTCCTTTTGGCCAACCGATGGCAAGGGTTGCATCAGGGTCACAAAACGATGGTTGACGGATGGTTTGATAGCCGCGATCCTATTCTTCATCATAAAATGCCGGGCGTTATCATGGAAGATTACTTAAGGAAACTTGGGATCTCGCGAAAGAAACAAGATGACTATGCTTATCAAAGCTTGCGACGCACGCAGAAAGCGGAACATGATGGCGATTTCCAAGATGAGATTGTTCCGGTCGGCTCTTTCTTAAAGGACGAAACGATCCGTGCCGAGGCGTCTCGAGCCAAACTTTCCGAACTCCCGTCAATTTTTGTTGAAGATGGATCGGTTACCGCCGGAAATGCTTCGCTTTTTTCCGATGGCGCGGCAATGCTCGTCTTGACCACACGGCAAAAAGCGAAGTCTTTGGGTGCTTCACCGCTTTTCAGTTTTGTTTCATTTGCCTCGGGAGCTGTGCCAAATGATCTCATGGGTGAAGGTCCCAGTGCCTTGTTGCCCCTGGCGCTTGAAAAATCAAAATTATCTTTTAATACTATCGATTTTATCGAAATTAACGAAGCCTTTGCCGGGATGGTCATCGCCAATCAAGAACGTTTAAATCTCGATGAAGAAAAATTAAATGTCCGCGGAGGTGGAATTGCGCTGGGGCATCCGGTGGGTGCCAGCGGCGCACGCATTGTCGTCTCTCTTTATCATATCTTAAAACATCACGATAAAGAATATGGCGCCGCCTCGATCGGGGCTGTCGGCGGTGTCTGCACAGCTGTCATCATCAAACGGGAAGCCTAAACCGCTTGACATCCGGAAAAAACGTGATAAAATAGCCCTGTATTCTGAAAAACCAAAGGAGACATTCTCTATGCCAATGATATCCAATGGGATTCGATCCCTCGCCGCAAGAGCATTAATCAGTTCAGCCATCGGATTGGCTGCGGGTACCGCAATACAATTCACAGCCGACACAATAACGCCGACAACTGGGGATGTAGCTACATTAAAGAATCCCTCCGGTGATACACAAAAAGTCATGCGGATAGCTTACCTCGTGGAGATGGCAATTCTGGGTGGAACGTGGGGCATTGGCCTCAAACTTCGAAACTCCCGACTCTGATCTATTGAAGGGGGTTATTTCATTAAGAAGAAAGATTGCTTGCTAGAGTATGATGGAGAAAAAAGAAGAGCAGGCGATTCAATTTATCGAGGAGGCGGAGGCGACAGCCCGCGCGTTTCATCATCCTTATCTCGGCGTTGAGCATCTTTTTTATCGAGGATTGGAAAAAGGCCTATTCGATTCGTCCTTGCGCCGTGACGCTGCACTCGAACTAATCCGCGCTTCCTTGGTTGCGGGTGAAGACGAATTTCCAAAAGGAGTGTCGCTTCCCCGAACCCCCCGGCTTAAGCGAGTCTTGGACAAAGCGATGAAGCGGGCCTTGGAGAAGCGGGATTCCGATCTGCCCCTTCCCTTGCTTTTGGACGCCATGTTCGAAGAGAAAAACGGCCTGGTGGCGATGACCTTAAATGACCTTGGAATCACGCCCGGCACATTTCTTAAAAACGAAAAATCCGCGCCTCAAATTGCATCTGCGGAAAAAACGAAAAAAGAAAAAACACCGCTGCTTGATAAACTGGGACGCGACTTGACTCTCTTAGCTAAAAGTGGAAAGCTAGATCCGGTGATTGGCCGTCACGAAGAACTTCGCCGCATGATGCAGATTCTCGCGAGAAAGACAAAAAATGTGCCGATTCTTATTGGAGAACCTGGGGTTGGCAAAACAGCGGTCGTCTATGCGTTCGCCGAGCGTCTTGCGAAAGATAACGTGCCGAAAGCGTTGCAGGGAAAGCGGCTCATCGAACTTCCTCTGGGCGCCTTGGTTGCCGGGACCGCTCATCGCGGCGAAATGGAAGACCGGGTGCAAAAGTTGATTCAGGAAGTGGCCAAAGACCCGGATTGTATTCTCTTTATTGATGAAATTCATGGGATTATCGGCGCGGGAAATGTCAAAGGCGGCCTGGATGTCGCCAATCTTCTCAAGCCCTCGCTGGCTGACGGTTCGCTTCGAGTTATCGGCGCAACCACCACCGAAGAATATCAAAAATATCTTTCCAATGACCAGGCCCTGGAGCGCCGTTTCCAGCCGGTTTTAGTGAAAGAACCCTCTGAAGAAGAAACATTTCAAATTCTTCAAGGGCTAAAACCTCATTTTGAAACGTACCACGGCGTCACGATTGAAGAAGAAGCGGTTCGTCAGGCGATCAAGCTGTCCATTCGATACCTTCCCGACCGCCGTCTCCCCGATAAAGCCTTGGATCTTGTCGATGAAGCCTCGTCACGCGTCAAAACTAAAACAAATGCCGGTCCCTCTCCCATCGTCACGGCCGATGAAATCGCCGCCGTAGCCTCCTTGTGGACCGGAATTCCCATCAGCAAACTTTCCTCGGACGAACGTGAACAGCTTCTTCACTTAGACGAACGGTTGAAAGCAAGGGTCGTCGGACAGGATGAAGCGATCCAAAAAATATCGCAAGCCATTCAAGTGTCACGGGCCGGGCTTGGCAACCCGAAGCGTCCTATCGGTGTTTTCCTCTTCCTTGGGCCAACCGGTGTTGGCAAAACCGAGCTCGCCAAAGTCTTAAGTGAACTTCTTTTTGAAAGTTCGGAGGCGATGATTCGGCTCGACATGTCCGAATACAAAGAGCAGCATTCCATTGCCAAACTTATCGGCTCTCCGCCGGGTTACGTCGGCCACGACGAAGAAGGCCAGCTCACGAAAGCGGTTCACGCCAAACCGTATTCGCTGATTCTTCTCGATGAAATCGAAAAAGCCCACCCCGAAGTGTTTGATCTCTTTCTTCAAATTTTTGATGATGGGCGCTTGACCGATTCAAAAGGACGCACCGTTAACTTCAACAATACGCTGATTATCTTAACCAGCAATATCGGCTCACCGATTATTTTAAAGGGAATCGAAGAGGGATTGTCCAGAGAAAAATTGCAAGAAAATGTTCTAATCGAATTAAAATCGAAATTCCGTCCTGAATTTTTGAACAGAATCGATGAAATTATTGTCTTCAATCCGCTGACACAAGAAAATCTAAAATTGATTGTCGATTTACAGCTTGATGAACTGCGCCGCCGCCTTGTGGAACAAAAGTTGAATTTGAAGATTTCCGACACAGCCGTCGATCTGCTGATCCACAAAGGGTTCGATCCGGTGTTCGGCGCGCGCCCCCTGAGACGTGCGGTGCAGGATCAGCTTGCCAAGCCCCTTTCCCTGTCAATTCTGAAGGGCAATTTTACTCCGGGATGCACGGTGCTTGTCGACGTGGAAAACGAACAAATCACCTTTGAAGAAGAGAAAATCGATGCAGGTTAAAATCGAAGTGATTGGAGGCCCGATGGACGGCTCCGAGTTCACCTTGTCCAAAACCGGCTCGATCGGACGGGAAAAATTGTGCGAAGTTTACATTCAAGGCGATCGCTACGTTTCCAAAAAACACGCTCTGATTCGCTTGGAAAAAGACGTTTTCAGAATTGACGATCTGGGTTCGACCAATGGCACTTTCATTGATGACGAGCCGGTGAAAGAGCCGACGCCGCTTCACGATGGACAAATCTTCAAAGTAGGACGGACGCTCTTAAAGATCGAGTTTTTATAGGAAGTGGGACACACCTAAAGGTATGTCCCTTATAGTCAATACGTGTCCCAATTACCATGCTCAGACAACTTACAGATACGCCATCCATCCAGAGACTTTTAACAAAGCTTTCTCAAGCTAACGCGCCGATAGAACTTCGCCGCGAAGGTTGGGGAGGCTTAGGGCCGCTTCTTGCCATTATCAAGGAACATCAGCGTTCTTCCATGGTGTACATCGGTCTGGCGGAAGAAAAAGTCCATCGCGTTTTCGGCGACACTGCGCTTTTTAATGAGGACATCCGGTTTCTGCCGAACCGGGAGCTTCCTCCGTTTGCGGATCTCCTGACAGAGGGCGAGCGAATCGCCATTCTGGAGGAACTTCTTCAATCCAAAAATATTTTTTTGTTTTCGAGTCTTCAATCCATGCTTTCGAAAACACGTTCACCCCAAAATCTGCAGGAATCCAATGTCAAACTTGAGTCCGGTAAGTCCTATCCATTCCAAGACTTTATTGACCTCTTAAGTCAATGGGGATTATCAAGAACCGACGTCGTTCTCGCTAAAAATGAATTTGCGGTCCGCGGCGGAATCATCGATCTTTTCCCTCTATCCGGCGAAGTACCGTATCGAATCGAATGGTTCGGGAATGATATCGACACCCTTCGCACCTTCGACTTAACCACACAACGCTCTCTTGAAAAACAAACGACGTTGACCCTTTACCCCCCGGAAACAAGCACAGAACATGAAAGTCTTTTGATCGATTATCTTCCCGAGGACACGCTGGTTGTCGCCGACGGCTACGGTTCATGGCGCGAAGAAGCCCGACGGCTTTCCAGCGAGTTTCCGGAGCTTTTCAAAGAAGAACAAAGCGCAAACTTTTTTCATTGGATTGAAAAACAACGCCTCCTCCATTTCGTCGAAACGGAAAGCTCCGACACCCTACCATGGCTCTTCAAACCTGTCGACAATTACAGCCACCGTTTTCGGGATTTTCTGGAGGATGCTAAAACACAACAACAAAATGAACAGATTTTTCTTTTCACCCGGCAATCTTCAAGAATCAAGGAAGTACTTGCCGAAAACGATTTAACCGCTGTTGAAGTCCGCACTTCGCCTCTTTCCGAGGGATTTTTCTGTCCTGAAAAAAAGATTCGTGTCTATACGGATCGCGAACTCTTCGGACGAGTTCCGCTATCCTCTCCCTCGAAACGGCGTGCCTCGCGGCCTGTTTCTATCGAAGAGCTAAAACCCGGTGACGTGGTCGTTCACGCACAGCATGGAATCGCACTCTACGATGGGCTTACCCCCATCAACATTGAAGGCCGGGTCGAAGACTATCTCGCCTTATCCTTTGCATCAAACGACAAACTGTACGTCCCTTTGCTGGAAATGGATCAGGTGGAACGGTACATCGGGTCTGAAACCAACACGCCATCCCTTTCAAAATTGGGAAGCCGCGAATGGAAAAATGTCAAAAAAAAAGTGAGGAGCGACGCCAACGAAATAGCGGCGGATCTGGTTAAGCTTTACGCGGTTCGAAGCGCGGCGACAGGTTACGCTTTCTCTCCAGACTCACCCTGGCAAGCCGAACTTGAAGAAGCGTTCCCGTTTCAAGAGACACCCGATCAACAAAAAGCCATCGTCGAAACCAAGGCCGACATGGAGCTTGGAAAAGCGATGGACCGGCTTATTTTGGGCGATGTTGGCTATGGCAAGACGGAAGTGGCGCTTCGAGCGGCGTTCAAGTCGATCATGGATGGAAAACAAGCGGCAATACTCGTTCCCACGACGATTCTGGCGGAACAACATTACGAAACATTTACCGAGCGCTTGGCCGCTTTTCCGGTTCGCGTTGAAGTGCTGTCAAGATTTAAAACCAAGAAAGAGCAGAGAAAAATTCTTGTTGACCTTCTTTCCGGGGATGTCGATTTGGTGATTGGAACCCACCGTCTCATTCAAAAAGATGTGCACTTTCACGATCTCGGGCTGTTGATCGTCGATGAGGAACAGCGCTTCGGGGTGAAGCATAAAGAAGCGATCAAAAAAATTAAGGAAAATGTCGATACCATGACGCTTTCCGCCACCCCGATTCCACGAACGCTGTATCTTTCGCTGGTTGGGATTCGCGACATCAGCGTTATTGAAACGCCGCCTGAAGAGCGGCTTCCGGTGAAAACGTTTGTTCTTCCCAAAGAATCGATGGTTATTGAAAGGGCCATAAAACACGAATTGGAACGCGGCGGGCAAATCTATTATCTGCACAACCGGATCGAAGAACTTAAAGTGAAAGAAAGAGAAATTCATACCCTTGTTCCCGAAGCGAAAATTGCCATTGCGCACGGTCAAATGCCGCCGGAAGACCTGGAAGAAGTCATGTGGAAATTCATGAAAGGGTTTTCCGATCTTTTATTATGCACGACCATTATCGAAAACGGCCTCGACATTCCGAGGGTTAACACGCTGGTCGTAGAACGCGCGGAACGTTACGGATTAGCGGAACTCTATCAGCTAAGAGGCCGCGTCGGCCGCGCGGATCGCCAAGCTTATGCATACTTCTTGACACCTCCTCACCGCGAAATCAGCGAAATGGCGCGGAAACGCTTGGAAACCCTGGAAGAATATAGTCACCTGGGTTCCGGTTACCACATTGCAATGAAAGATTTGGAATTTCGCGGAGCCGGGAATTTGCTTGGTTTTTCTCAAAGCGGACATGCGTCCCAAGTTGGATTTAATCTTTACTGCCAAATTCTCTCGGAAGAGATCAAAAAACATAAGGGAGAAATCCCGGAGGCTCCAACCCCGCAAATCCAAATCGATCTTCCCCTGGCATCGTTCATTCCCGATGAATACATTGGCGCTCGATCACAAAAACTGGATCTGTACCGGAGGCTGGCGGCGGCCAAAGGCTTAGACGACGTAACGCACTTATTGGAGGAAATGATCGACCGCTTTGGCGACCCGCCGGAGCCGGTATCCAATCTTATCGAAATCGTAAACTTGAGGTTCTTCTGCATGGAAAATCGAATCGCCGAGATTCGTCTTGTGGACGACGAATTAGTCGTCCGGTTTTGGGACGGCAAAAAAGAACGCCACCTTCCGGTTCCTTCCCCCTTCTCGATAAAATCCGCGTTCAAAGTTCTCAGGACACACATTAATTAATTTTAATCAACATTGATACGACGGACAAAACGATTCGCCAACACCGCATGAGCATTAGCTGGAATCAATTAATGTGTGTCCTGGGCTAGTGGTGTGTCCCTAATTAAGTTTGCGGTAGAAGCCGGAGCCGAGTTTTTCGAGACCGAATTTTCCGGGCTCAAAGAGACGCTCGGAGTTTCCTAGAAACAAAATACCGTCTGGCAAGAGTACTTTAGAAATGCTGGCATAGACTTTCTCTTTGTACTTTTCGATGAAGTAGATTGCCACGTTTCGGCAGAGAATCAAATTGAATTTTCGTTTTGACACGTCTTTTAACAGATCAAATTTTTCAAAAATGATTCGCAAGCGAAGCGCCGGTTTAATCAAAAATCCTTGATTGGTTTTCCGGAAATGTTCCTGAAGCTGAATGGGATTGACGTTTTTTAAAGCTGATTTTGCATAGAGTCCCAATTTTGCACGTCCAATCGCGTCCTCGTCGATGTCCGTTCCCAAAATTGAATAGTCAAAGGGTTTTGATTTCCGGCGCCGTTCCTCAAGAAGAATAGAAAGCGAATAGGCTTCTTCGCCGGTTGAACATCCGGCACTCCAAATATCCAATCGATTTCGAGAGGCTAGCAGCATTGGAACCATCTTGTCCCGAAGCAAATCAAACGCGGTTTTATCCCTGAAGAACTCCGAAACGTTAATGGTAATATGATCTTTAAACACTTGCACTTGACCCGGTTTTTGACGTAGAATCCTTGCGTATTCTTGAAAATTTTTTGCCCCGGCGCGCGCCATGATGGTCGACAATAGACGTTTGATATGATCCGGCTTGTAATAGCCGATGTCAAAACCGGTCGTGGAGATAAGAACATGGCGTATCGTTTCAAACTCGTTCAAAGCCTGATCTCCTCACGTTGACGAATGATCAAAGCACCGGTTCCCACATGAAGTTCCGCCACTCTTCCCGCACTGCCGCCCGTGTCCTGAGCCTCCACTGGAATACGAAGAGACCGCAGTATTTCCAAGCACTTCTGGACATTTTTATCTCCGATATTCAAGTCGAGAATCGGGAAATTCCGCTTAATAATTTTCGCGCCGCCAGCAAGCTTTGCCACTAAACGGCGCCGATCGGCGCCGGCCTGCAACATGGCTTCCAAAAGTCCGGGGATTCCGGTATCGGCGTATTTTCCCTTTAACGAATGCAACTTGCCATTCCCCGTTGGAAGAACGACATGGATCATTCCGCCGATTCGTTTTTTAGAATCATAGAGTGTCACTGCCACGCAGGAGCCAAGGCCAAGCGCCGTTAAAACGGATTGCGGATCCGAGGAAACCTTGTAGTCGCCAAACCCTACATGAAGAAATACACTGTTCATGACGCAAAAAATTTCCTCGTAATCAACTCGATCGACGACTGGGAGGGAATGAAGAATAAGTAGCCTTGAACCTCGTCCCCTGAAATGGAAAGACGCGTTTCTATGATTAAGACATCATGGGCTTCTTCGCTGATTTGGACGAGTGTATCCTCAAACGCGGTGGCAAACATGTCTTGAATGACTTCGGGCGGTGTAAAGTTCATTTTTAATGCCGTTTTATTAGACAAATTCATCGTAAAGAAAGCGCCGGCAATATTAGAAACTTCTGCAAACGCGGAAGTTTCTAAGTCAAGAGAGGCAGGGCCGGGCAGCAAATGACACTTCCATGAGGTCCAGGCGGCCACCGGAATAATAAAAAGAATTTCGCCCGTGACATCGCCGGTTAGCACAAGTCTGGCGCCCAGCACTTCTTCTTCCGGATTCTCAACGCGGGATACCTCTGGAATAGGCAAGTAAGCTTTCACGCTCCCCATCATCTTAACGGGCAGATTAAACAAACGTGATAAAGCTTCGGACGCTTCCTGCGAACCCTTTTCCGCAATCGCGTTCCAAACCACTAACCGCTTTTCATCAAAGTTACGATTGTCTCCCATTGCTCCCCCTTGGTGACCGTCACCCGATTCGACTTTTGGCTATAAATTGAAACAGACTAGGAATGTCGAGAATGAGCGCGACGGTTCCATCACCCAAAACCGTCGCGCCTGCGATTCCCGGCAGTTCCCCCACATAAGCATCGATCGCTTTAATCACCACATCATCATTGCCCAGGCACTGATCGACCAAAATTCCCATTTGCTTTTCTCCCGACGAGACCACAACCACATGAAAGGTTTCTTTGGACGCGGGATACGGCTCACGAAAAAGTTCACCCAACCAAACCAGAGGAATCACCGCGTCACGAAGAACGATTACTTTCTTTCCCCCAATCGTTTTGACGTCACCGGCTGTAATTTTTACGATTTCTCCGGTTCCGCTTAAGGGAAGAACAAACGTATTCCCGCGACATTTCACTTTTAAGCCGGGGAGAATGGCCAAGGTCAACGGAATGGAAAAAATGAAAACGGTTCCCTTCCCCGCTTCTGTATTCACTTCGATGGATCCGCCGATTTTATGGATATTGGTCTTGACAATATCTAAGCCTACCCCGCGGCCGGACAGTTCGGTGACATTCTCCGCCGTGGAAAATCCTGGGGCAAAAAGAAAATCGAGCACTTCCGGCTCCGAAATGACGGAAAGTTTTGAAGCCGTCAGAAGACCCATGTTGATTGCTTTTTCTTTGACTTTGTCCAATTGGATGCCCCGGCCATCATCCTGTACGGTAATCAGAATGTGACTTTCGCGATGAAACGCGGAAATTTTGATCGTTCCTTGCGAAGGTTTACCGGCGCGCTTTCGTTCGTCGGGAGATTCAATGCCATGATCCACAGCATTTCGCAACAAATGGATCATGGGATCAATCATCGCTTCCAGAACCGAACGGTCCAGTTGAGTCTCGGAACCTTCAATAACGCATTGAATATCCTTGTTCGAACGTTTGGCTAAATCCCTCACCGCCCGCGGGAACTTACTAAACATCATTCCTACGGGAACCAGCCTGGCCTTCATGACTTCCGCCTGAAGGTCGGCCGTAATCTTGCTCATTTGCTGCGTGGTGTTTAAAATAGCCTCCCCCAAAAATCCGGCATCGCCCCACCGCTGCAAATCTCCCACCACATTCAAAAGTCTCGTTTTTCCAATCACCAACTCACCGGCAAGATCCATGAGATTATCGAATAAATGGATATCAACCCGGAGAGTCCGGACCGATTTAAACTCTTCCGCCAATTCCAATGAGGAGGCGGTGGACGATTCCGACGGCGCCTCGACAGCCATTTTTTTCAAGGCCACCCGGGAGACATCGCTCATCCTTTCGAGTGTTTTTTTGATGTCAAAAGGATCCGATTTTGTGTTCAAGCGAACCCTCAATTCTTTTGCTTCGCTGTCGCCTTTTTCAATTGATTCCTGGGAAGGAACGGAGTCGACGATATCTCCTATTTTTTTCATCTCCAGGAGAATCTGAAACGCGCGAACGCACGGCATGTCACACGCCGGCGCAATGTCAATCCTAACTTCATACATCGATTCGCCCGAAGAAAATTCTTGTGTAGAAACGCTTGTAGCCGTTTGCTTCTTCGTGTAAGGTTCCAGCGCTTTTTCAAGAACTTCGATGTCAACCGAAGTTTGTTTTCCTTCACGCAAATTCTTTTTAAAAGTTCGAAGCGCATCCAAACCTCGCAGAAGCAAATCGATAATCTCAGGGGTTACCGATAAGCGTTTTCCTCGCAAGCCGTCCAACAACGATTCCAGCCGATGGCTTAATCTTGCAAGTGCCTCATAGCCGATGCTGGCGGCGCCGCCCTTAATAGTATGCGCGATCCGGAATAATTCCGCGATGGCGGCGGGCGAGGATTCTTTTTCCAAGAGCAAAATTTGCGATTCCATGCGAAGGAGAAATTCATCGAGCTCGTCGATAAAAACTTTCAATTCTTCGGGAGAAACGGTGAAACCCAGCATGGCTTACCTCACCGCCACGGTTTTCTTTAAATCAAGAAGCAGCACCAAGCGGCTTTCCAGATTCATGATTCCGGATATAAAATCGTCATTCACGCTCAACGTTAACGGAGGAGGTGCCTTCACCTGATCATCCTCAATTTGCACTACCTCTTTAACCGAATCAACCAAGAGGCCGGCCAAGGTTCCTCCCACGTTCACGATCATAATCCGTGATTGCTTGGTGAGCGGAGAAGCCGCCATGCCCAATTTGATGCGAAGATCGATGACCGGAACTATTTTTCCACGCAAATTTACAACCCCCAAAATAGACGGCGGAACATTAGGAAGTGGGGTAATGTTCATGACCCGTTCGATCTCCTGAAGATCGGTGAGGCCAATTGCGAACTCCTCGGACTCTAAAAAAAATGTGACAACCTGAACGGGCTCGACGTTTTTTTGAGACTCAAGTTTTTTTTCGGGAAGAGGCGCTTTTTCATGAGCAACAGGTTCATCCATGGCAGGAACCGTCTCCAACACGATCTTAGCGCGAGTGTTAATCATCAATTTTTGACGAATGCTTTCCCAGTGCGTGAGAAGCGTTTTCTCGTTTAAATTTAAGTTTTTCCGGATTTCCGAAAGGGCAACTCCTCGCGCGCATTGTTGCAAAATTTCTTCCTCCATCGCTAAGAGAAACTCGCCTTTCGTAAATTTTTTAAATTCTTGAATCATCAACTGGGCAATGGAAGGCTTCAAGAAGATACGATCTTCCATCAGCCTTTTTAACGCTTGGCTCGTTTTCTCTATCCCTTCTTTAAAAACCCAGCCTTGACAACCGAAACACAAGGCGGCAAAAAGAATCTCTTCTTGATATTTTGTATCCGCCAGAATGAGGAGCTGAATGGAGGGGTAGCGATCGGCAATCTCCGCAAGATAATCGATAGGACTATCGCTTAACAAGTCCATGTCCAAAAGCAAAACGTCCGGGAGAATTTCTCCTACTTGGTCCAGGCTTGGAAGGCTCTGGATTGCCTGCCCGGCGATCCCGTGGAGAGAAGCATCTGTGGAACACAAGAGAACGATTTGCTCCATGGCTTAACCACTCTGCTTCAAATTGTTAAAGCTGATGTTGAGCTCTTCGGAAAGGATACTGACTTTTCTGGCCAATTCAACCATGGTCACAATATCGGAATTGACCACCCGCACCCGTTTCCCGAAAGCTTCGACGCCCGAAACGTTCTCCTCAAACATCTTCACCAATCCCTCAAAGGCCAGCGACACTTCCGAAGAGTTGGCCGCCATTTCCTCGGTGGCCGCCGTATTTTCTTCGATGACCGCCGCGACATCCGAGATGCCCTTGACGACGCCCGCGCTTTCATTAGCTAATTGCTCGGCCGCCCCTGAAATATTTTTGATTTGAGTGTTGGTCGCTTTCACCACATCTAAAATTTCCTGTAAGGCCTGCCCGGCATCCAACGCAATCCTAGAGCCATCTTCCGCGTCTCGACGGCCAGCCTCCATCGCGACGACACCTTCTTGAATTCCTTTCTGAATGCTTGAAATCAAGCGGCCGATTTCTTTCGTCGCTTTTTGAGAACGTTCCGCCAGTTTGCGGACCTCGTCGGCCACCACCGCAAAACCGCGGCCGTGCTCACCCGCACGGGCGGCTTCAATGGCGGCATTTAAGGCCAGCAAATTGGTTTGGTCGGCGATTTCGTCGATCACTTCAACGATTTCACCGATCATCTCGGAGCTTTGTCCCAAAGATTTCATCTTTTCCGCAGTTCCAAAAACCGTCACCTTGATCCGTTCCATTCCGTCAATCGCGCGAGCCACGGCGTCTTCACCCTTCTGCGCGGCTTCGGCGGTTTTCGAGGCGACCGTCGACAAATTGTTGGCTTCTTTGGCCACTTCTTCGATGGCGGCATTCATTTTGTCGGTGGAGCGGCTGGTATCGTCAACCGATTTGGCTTGCTCCTGTGCCCCTTTGGCGATTTGATCGATTGAATAAATCAACTGTTGAAAAAGTGTGCTGACTTCTTTCACGAGTTGATCTTGCTGAAGGGTGCCTTGCGCTAATTTTTCGGAGGCGCGCTGGCTTTCTTGGAACGTGTCCTGCACGCTTTCAAGCGTATGCGACACCGTGTTGATTGCGGGAACAATTTGTTGAAGCAGAACCACGTAATTTCGAAGCGTTTCTTCGTAATAAAGATTTTTGCGTTTTTCGCGCTCCAATTGCCTTTCAAGTGACTGCATCTCAGATGCTGATGCGGACGAACGGTGACGAACTAGGGTTGCGTTTTTCTTGTGCATGAGGGACCCCCTGTCTCCTCATCTTACAGTAATATACTAACGAAGAAAAGGGCCTGTCGACCCTTAACCGTTCGGACTCGTTCGTTTGATTAAATGTTATTTTTGACCCAATCCGCCCGTGCCTGAGCCATTGTTTCCCGATCCACTCACAACTGTGGGGGATGCAATAGTGACAGGAGGAGGCGCGAGGGTTATGCAGGGACATGAACCGATGTCCACGGGGTACTCACCGATAAGCGTATAGGATCCATCGGTAGTGTTATAACGATAAACTTTTCCATTGATGGGATCAAACACGGTTCGCACTACACGGGTGGGATCAATGTTGGAAGGCGGTGTAAAAGTCTTAACCGGCACATCCTCTTCAGGGCCATATTGGTGAGTCACTGGATTCCAAACCGGATTGGGCTCAGGAGTTTCCACGTGAGTAATGGGATCCACCCATACCCATTTGCCCGGTCCAATTCTTTTTGATCAGATAGGGCTTCGGAGGCCCCTGGGTAACTACCTGGCCGCCACCGTTTGGAGGCGCTCCCCCTTTAACATATCCCGGGCCTGTTATTTCCAATACCCCCGTGATACCATGGTGATAATCTCCTGGCGGCTTAACGTTAGACGGAGGCACGGGGTTTAACTGTCCTGGTGTTAACGGGACTCCTGGCTGTAGCGTTGTATTGTTGGGATTGGGTTTTGAACCGGATGTAGGAACAGAATTCGCAGGCGCCGTTGGGGAGGTCGGCAAATTTTTGGCCTGATCGAAGAGCTTTTGTTGTGCAAAAACGATGCTAAGGCAACCGAAAAGCTGTAAAAGAATCAGTGTGGGTATAAAATTTTTCATTCTCCGATCTCCTTTTAATCTTTCGTTATCTCTACTCTAACATAGTAAAATGAAGAAAACATTGCGATTAAGTGTCTAAGTTGTTAACACGAAAAATTCAAGGAATGCAGCTAAAAGGACTTAAATGAACCGTATGTCGCCGAGAAAGAAAGGACTGCTGGAGCTTAACATTGCGGTCTTGTTTTTCAGCGTTTCAGCCCTTTTTCCCAAGATCATGACCGTGCCGGTCATCCTGATTGTCCTTGGACGAGTCGTGGTGGCCGCCGTGACTTTACGGCTTATGCTGCTTTTTTCACGGCAGCCCCTTCGCATTCAATCGAAAAAAGATTACGGAGTATTCGCCCTTCTCGGCCTACTGTTTTCAATCAATATTTTCAGTTTTTATAAATCGATTCAAGTCTCAACCGTGGCAATTGGCGTCTTAACCGCCGGGATTTTCCCCGTCGTTGTCTCCTTGTTGGAACCGTGGTATTTTAAAGAACGATTCCGATGGATCGATTTAGTCCTAGCCCTTACCGCATTTGGCGGACTTTTATTGATCGTCCCCTCGTTTAACATCCACCAAAAAATCGTTCAGGGAATTTTCTGGGGGGCGCTTGCGGCATTAACGTTCGCCAATTTCTCGATCATCAACCGGAAGTACGTGCAGAAATATTCAAGCCTCGTCATTGTTTTTTATCAAGATCTTTTAGCCAGTCTTATTTTACTGCCAGCGCTTTTTTACACCCGAGTCAGCCTTCACTGGCACGATATTCTGCTTATTCTTCTTCTGGGGACAGTGCTGACCGCGGGTTCGCACACGCTGTTTGTGAAAGGCTTGACCCATGTTAAAGCAAGAACCGCTGGAATGATCTTAATGCTCGAGCCGCTCTACGGCATCTTATTCGCTTTTTTTCTGATTGGAGAAAAGCCGAATGCAAGAACACTCCTTGGCGGTGCCCTTGTGCTTGCCGCTACACTGTATGCGACGCTTCACGCGACTCATGAAGAAATCATGCCGGTTCCCGAATAAGTTATTCGTCGGGATAGAGGATAAGCCGCGCTTCTTCGGTGCGATATTCCTGGATTTGATAAATTTTTATCGAAGCAAGCTCTAAATTGTTCCAGGTTAAACGATTGGACGGCCCCCGATGAACGAAAAGCGCGGGTTCCATGGATGAGGGGAAGCTTGAGAAACGTTGATCCGGCCAGGGCCTCTGCTCGACCGTTAACAAGACAACATCATACTTTCGAGCCAATTTCCTGGCTGACATCGGATGCCGAATCCGAAGGATGGCATCTTCAATCATGCGCGTCGATTGGGTGGCGTGCTGTGGCCGCAAGGGAGGGTCAAGCGGGTCCTGGGCGGGAATCAGGGTTCGAGCATCCGGATGAATCATCAGAACAACGTCGTCCGAGATAAGCCGCTCAATGCGCTCATTTCCCATATTGCGAATCACGAGAAGTGTTTCGCCCGCTTCGATTCGCCCTAATAATCTCGGCTTCGATTGCCGCGGTGCTTCATAAACAGGATACGGCTGGTCCGCGCGCAGTTTTACTATCGGGCAAAGACGTCCCAAATAAAGACGGGCATTTTTCTCGATCATACTCACGTTTTACACTATTTTTTCGTTTTAATCTGCAACTCCTGGCTCAAACAACTTTTTGTGTCGAATTATTCATATTTTGTTAACATCATTTAATCATTCTTTACCTTTACAAATTAGCAAATATTAGTTATAGTAAATTGAATATAAGGAGGCTTTCATGAATGTCGTACCCCAAATCGTAGCATCCATCAATGAAATTCGAAAAACAGTCACGGATCCGAATCTCGAGGCAAGAATACAACGGGCTCTCGAAACCAAGGTGTCCGGATTTGTCGAACAAAACCGTTCTATCGATTTAATCCTCCCGGGCTTTCCAGCAAAATCTCCCGACATCAAAAAAGACGTTTTCGGCCCTCATGTCGATCGGGGTGAGGAAATCGCTGTTGCCACATTGAATGGTCTATGTGCCCATATCGGCACCCTTTATAAGCAAGGCGCTCACGTCACCATTTGTTCTGATGGCCGAATCTTTTCTAATGAACTTGGAATACCCGATAGGGACGTCGATCTTTATCATAACGGACTTCGTGAACTAGCAAAACAGGCTCCTCATCTTAGGTTCGTGCGTTTAGACGATACCTTTGGGAAAGGCACCGCGGATCAACTGCGAGCTAGATTTCTCGCTCGATACGCGCTTCTCAAAGAAGAGTATGCGGAGTTTGCATTAACGGACACTCAAGCCCAAGCCTCGGTGGCCTTCTTCACGAAGCTCTTTGGGAAAAAACAAAAAGAACGAGCCCTCGAGGTTTCTCGCAGGAGCGTGGCTTATTATGCCATGATGGATGATGTTTATCGGCACCACATCCGTCTTTCAATTCACCCACAAATTCCGGACGTTACCCCGATATCCATCAATCTCGTGTCACCTTTTGACGGCACTTTAACGCCTTGGCGCTCCGTTTTAGTACAAACCAGTCAAGGGAATCGCTTGATGCTAAAAGCCGACGCCGAAAAACAAAACTACGAACTTATTTACAAAGACGGTCGGCCTTATTGTTTCATGGAAAGTCAAAAACAAGTAGGATGAATACCGGGTTTGAGTATTATAGCCAAGGATGTACTCCTAAAAGACCGACGCCGATAGCGCATCCGGAGGCTATATTACCGAAGTATCAACCCGATGTTGTTAGGGACATCGTTCAGATTATTAATACTGCTCGAAGACCGGTGGATTGCTCTTCCCTTGAAGGAGAAATCCAATCGAATCTTACTCGCACGGTTGGAGCATTCGTGCAACGTGGTTTTCCTGTCGAGTTCATGCTCCTAGGCTTCCCCTGCAAAAGCCCAAATCGGGTCACCAAAGTCATCGGCGTTGAACCGGATAAAGCTGAGGAAGTCGCCATCGAGCAATTGGCGCGATTTTGCCGGAGAGTGAATACCGTATATCCCAATGGCGCCGTCTTTAACATTGCAAGCGACGGACAAATCTTCTCAGAAGTTTTTGGGGTTCCAGATGAAGTCGTTCATCAATATGTTTTTAGACTGCAGGAAATGATTCTCCAGAAAAAGGCGCCGATTGAGGTTTTTCGGTTACAAGACTTTTTCCCCGAATCACGTCTTTGTGAGGTTCGAGAACATTTCATGCAAGACTATTCCCCCTCAAGGCAAGACATGGACGCAAAGATCAGAGAGGATGAAGCAAGTAAAAGAATTTATATGGGTTTCAAATGGTTTATTGAAGAAGAGTTTCCTCCAAATCATGGGCTGTCACGATCGGCTCTTCAGAAACAAGCCGCCGAAAAAGCTATGGAGGCTATGATTCGCAATGAAGCTTATGGAAGACTGATTGCCGAACAGTTCCCGGGCGTCGTTCGATTCTCAATCCATTCGCATCATTCACCTTCAAAATATGGTATCAAAAATTTGATGACCGGATGTAACCTAAAAGGTACCCCTTGGCATTGCGCTATCGCGCAAACGCGGGACGGTAATTCCATCCCAATCCGGCGGCATGAAGCTGAAGCGCGGGGATATAAACTGATACATGTCGCAGGCCGCCCTTATTATTTTACCGAAACCTAAATCTTAAAGAGGATACGCGAATCGGATCTGTAAACTGTCCGACATGCAGACCCAAGAAAATCGAAGCCCTGCCATGATTGAAGCGATGTTCGCTGAGATCAGCCCGACCTACGATCGGCTGAATCGCATCCTTTCGTTAAGGCTGGACGTGGCATGGCGCAATGCTGTGCGACGCGCCATCCCCTTTTCCACCGGGAAAGTGCTCGATTGCTGCACGGGGACCGGAGATCTGGCTATTCTCTTGGCCCACGACGGTTTCGACGTCACCGGAATCGATTTTTGCGAACCAATGCTAACCCTTGCGGAAACGAAGCGCCCTAAAGGGGTTTCGTTGATTTTTCTCGAAGGGGACGTTCATCAAATTCCTTTTCCTGACAGGAGTTTTCACGTTTTGACCAACGCTTTTTCACTGCGAAATCTGGCCGACCTCACTCAAGTTTTCAAGGAAGCGCATCGTGTTTTGATGCCGGACGGAATCGCCGTCTTCCTGGAACTGACGCGGCCTTCCGGCTTGTTTGGATGGATGCACCGATTTTATCTGGGCACGGTTCTGCCGTTTTTAGGCGGATTGCTATCGGGAAATCGCAAGGCTTATGCTTATCTGGCGCAATCGATCCAAAAATTCCCGTCGCCTTCAGAGATTAAAAAGAGGCTTGAAACATCCGGCTTTAAACAAGTAACCATTATCCCGCAGCACGGCGGAATTGCAACCCTATGGGTGGCGAGCACGTAATGGAACTGGTTCTCACCGGCATCAATCACAAAACCGCCCCGGTGGGAATCCGTGAAAAAGTGGCGTTCACCGCCAACGATCTTCCCAAGGCGCTCGCGCACATCCGCCAATTGCCGGAAATCCGCGAATCCGCGATACTTTCCACGTGCAACCGCACCGAAATTTATGTGGTCACCGAATCCGAAAAAATAATTCCGGAATACCTAAGCGAGTTCCATCACATCGAGATCAACCATTTCGCTGACCACCTTTATCAAAAACGCGACATGGACGCGGCCCGGCATCTTTTCCTGGTCGCGGGCGGGCTCGACTCACTGATTGTGGGCGAAAACCAGATTCTAAGCCAAGTCAAGCAAGTTTTAAAGTTCGCGCAAGAAGCAAAAAGCCTGGGCACCGTCCTTTTCCGCCTTTTTCAGTCGGCTATTTTAGCCGGAAAGCGGATTCGCACTGAAACAGCGCTAAATGACAACCCCGGCTCCATCGGTGAAGCCGCGGTGGATTTGGCGGAACAAATTTTCGGAGACCTTACAGGGAAGCGGGTTCTTGTTTTAGGCGCCGGCGAGATGGGACAAGTGGTCATGCAAGCCCTAGCAAAATCCGGGGTCTCGCGCCCCCAACTTTGCAGTCGAACCTTGAAACACGCCGAAGAACTGGCGCATAAATTGAACGGAACCGCACATCCGTTCGATCACCTTAAAACCTTGCTTTCGGAAACCGAAATCGTGATTGCCGCCACGGGCTCGGCGAAACCCATCCTCACCCGGAGTCAACTGGAGAAAACGATGCGCGAACGGCGTTATGCCCCGCTCTTCATGATAGACATCGCCGTTCCTCGGGATGTCGAAGAAAGCGCAAGTACACTTGAAAATCTCTATCTTTATAATATTGACGATTTGCAGGCCATTGTGCAGAAAGCCAATCAAGCGCGCGAAAAAGAAATCGTGAAAGCCTCCGCGATTGTCGACGAAGAACTGGTAAAATTCGAAGCTTGGAAAGATTCGCTTCAAGTGATTCCGACGATTCGCGCCTTAAACGACCGCGTCGAAGCAATCAAGAAAAAAGAAGTGGAACGCATCTTAGGCAAATACCCAAACCTTAGCGAGCAGGAGCGCGCGGCGCTTGAAAATCTTGCCCATGGATTAACCAACAAAATTCTTCATGAACCGCTCGTTCAATTAAAAAATTATGGAAATCATCCGTTGGGGACCGATTATCTAGAAATCGCCCGCGACCTTTTTGGATTGAACCATGAGTGATTGGATCCTCAGGATACACATTGTCACGATTCTCTTTAGCTTTGGAATTATGGGGATCGCTTTTTGTTCCGCCATCGCTTATTTAGCGCAAGATTTTATCCTCCATGAAAAGCGAACCCTGGGACTTTCCAAACGTCTGCCCGCCCTCACGATTTTGGATGAATGGATCAATCGCCTGGTCGTCGCCGGGTTCATCGTCCTCAGCGTCGGGATTATCTTCGGAGGCTTATGGGCGCACCTTAAGGGAAGCTATGGATGGCGCTGGCATCCCTCGATCGCCATTATTACCTGGCTTGTTTATGCTGCTTACATTTACTCACGCTCCCTTTCCGGGTGGAAGGGGAAACGCTCTGTTTTATTGATTATCATTGGTTTTTTTCTTATTCTGATAACC
>Ga0207024_10029_pt1 | contig 49137 bp, 48 predicted proteins | sample Alteio_BWMinCont_44_FD_153470 | JGI IMG/M metagenome (GOLD analysis project Ga0207024, IMG submission 153470) | Enriched cells from forest soil in Barre Woods Harvard Forest LTER site, Petersham, Massachusetts, United States -... | ecosystem: Environmental > Terrestrial > Soil > Temperate forest >...
GATATACAGGGCATCCCATTCTGCGGCCCGAGCGGTCAGTTGCTGGACCGGATGCTGGCTGCCATTGGCCTTAACCGCAAAGATAACGTCTATATTTCCAATACCGTCTTCTGGCGCCCACCCGGCAACCGCCAGCCATCACCCGAAGAAACGGCCATCTGCCTGCCTTTTGTTGAAAAGCATATCGCGCTGGTGAAACCCGCCCTGCTGATCCTCTCCGGCGGCACGGCCACCACAACGCTGCTTAAAAAAGATGCTTCCATCTCACGCCTGCGCGGCAAATTTTACGATTACGGTAATGAGTTCATGGGCGAAACCATCTCCACGATTGTCACTTTCCACCCCTCTTATTTACTCCGTACACCCACCCAGAAACGCCTGGCATGGAACGACCTGCTGCTGGTGAAGGCACGTTTACTAAGCACAAAATAGTTAAAAAATCGTTATCAGCTAAAAATTAACCATTTGTTAGTCTTTTGAATTATCAATATAAAGTTAATTAATTTCTATTTACCCTTGCCAGACAAGCCTTTATAGGCTACAAAAGTAGTTCATGGTTAAACGCAAGCCATACCATACTGAGTTGCACAGCTATCTGATCTATGCAGCTTGTTATGTTGCCTTTCTTACCCCGGTAATGGTCGTGACAGGACCTCACCATGGGGTGATATCAGGCAAAATCGCGTCGCTGTTCTCAGGCGGCAATGCTAATGCTGTGTCCAGCTCCAAGCGTTCCTACGCCAGATTGAATCAGGAGGGTGTACTCCCTAATATCCTTACCCCAAAAGATATTTCCCTTTACCAGACGATTTTCAGCGCCCAGAAAAATAACGATATCACTGCAGCAGACACCGCAATTGCCCGGCTGGACAACAAGCTGTTACTGGGCCATGTGCTGGCAGAACGCTATTTAAACCGCAATTATCATGCAACCGCTCAACAGTTGACCAGCTGGCTCAACGAATACAACGACCATCCGCAGGCCTCCGATATCTATGCTTACGCACTGGCAAGGACGCCTTCGCTGAAACAGGAAGTCCCCCTGATACGCAAGCAACCCTCACTCGAAGGCTATGGCGATGATAAGGGCATGGATACGCAGGCCGATAACGGCCCCTACAGCAACTACTGGCATGCGGGCCTTTCGGCATGGAAAAACAACCAGAAAGGTGAAGCGGCGAAGTTATTTGCCAGCATAGCCTCCCATCAGACTGAATTATCGCCGTGGATGGCATCGGCCTCCGCTTACTGGGCCTACCGTTCCTACGATGCTTTAGGAAATAAGGAAGAAGCGGGGAAATACCTGAACATGGCCGCCGACCATCCCCGCAGCTTCTACGGTATCCTTGCCTGCAAACAACTGAAGCTGCCGCTGAACCTCGACACCAGTCCCGTGGAACTGACCGATAACGATGTACTGGAAATGGTCGGTGACCAGACCATACGCCGCGTCGTCGCCCTCGCGCAGGCAGGCCTCAATGAACTGGCGGAAAAAGAATTGCGCGTCCGCTTCCCGCAGGCCGATGACACGGAAAAAGAACGCTTGCTGGCGTTGTCGCATGAGCTCGGGCTGGCCTCGATCCAGATCAGCATGGCCAAATACATGGGCAGCGACGGACATGAACTTGATTTTGCCCGCTTCCCTATTCCCAACTGGGAACCTGAAGGCGGCTTCCGTGTTGACCCGCTGCTGATTTTTGCGCTGATGCGGCAGGAATCAGGCTTCCGCCCATCGGTAGTCAGCCCCGGCGGTGCATTGGGATTAATGCAGCTGATGCCGCAGACGGCTTCGCTGATGCAAAAGAAGATGAGCCTTGACCTGACCTCGCCATCCGCTTCCGGCAACGTCTCCGAGCCAATCGTCAACATCACGCTGGGCCAGAATTATGTGCAGGATTTACTCGATAACAACCTCGTCGATGGCAACCTTGTGTACCTGCTCGCTGCTTATAACGCCGGACCCGGCCGGATTCAGGAATGGAAAGCCAGCAATATCGGCCATAACGACCCGCTGCTGTTTGTGGAAAGCATCCCGCTCGCCGAGACCCGTCATTACGTCATGCAGGTCATGACCAATTACTGGATTTATTCCGAACTGGCCGGAGCGCCGAATCATTCCGTCTATGCCTTGCTCAAAGGCAAATGGCCATCGTATGTCGGATATGAAGGACCTCTGGCCAGCCGTACCTCTGCGGGTAATGCAAGTTGAGTCTTGAGTCGTAAGTGGTTAGTCGATAGTATTGCTGTACGACTATAGACTAAGGACTAACGACTGTTATGCCCGACTTATCCCATGAACTTGCATCCGCTGGCATCGTAGCCGGTATTGATGAGGCTGGCCGAGGCCCGTGGGCTGGCCCGGTAGTCGCCGCCGCCGCCATTATCGACCCTGCCAATATCCCGCCCGGCATCAATGATTCTAAAAAATTATCGCCCCAAAAGCGCGATACACTTTATGAAGCGATCATAAAAACCTGCCGCTGGGGCGTCGGCAGCGCCTCTGTCATCGAAATTGACACACTCAATATATTGCAGGCCACCAAGCTGGCCATGGCGAGGGCGTTGGGGAACCTTGGCATCGTGCCGGACGTAGCGCTCGTCGATGGCAACCAGCCCCCCGCTTTGCCTTGCCGCGTCAAAACCATTATCGGCGGCGACGGCATCAGCCTGTCCATAGCCGCCGCCAGCATTATCGCCAAGGTCACGCGCGACCGCTTCATGTGCGAACTGGCCAATGAATACCCCGGTTACGGCTGGGAGCGCAATGCCGGTTACGGCACGCCGGAACATCAGAAAGCGCTTGCCAGCCTAGGCATTACCCGCCACCATCGCCGCAGCTACGCTCCGATCAAGGCATTGCTAACGCCTACTGAACTAATGATGATTGAATAACGGCAAATTATTTTATGATTAGAAAATTAAATACACAGCTTCAAAAAATTTCCCTTCAAGATCCCCTATTCGTTTTTGTTACAGGAGCATCAGGAGCAGGAAAAACCTCATTAATTAGCGCGCTTGAACAACGTATTGATATGCAGTACGCGCATATTGCTTTTTTTGATACTATTGGTGTCCCGAGCTCTGAAATAATGGTAAGGGACTATGGTTCAGCAGAAAAATGGCAGGAAGCCAAAACCCACGAATGGGTAGAACGGCTCCGATGCGTTACAGGAAAAAAATTGGTGCTGCTGGAAGGGCAATACAATCCTAATTTTGTCGTTAAAGCCTGTAAAGAATGCAATATTTCCAATTATATTATTATTAATATACATGCCAAGGATGGATTGCGTGAGGAAAGATTGACGCAGTCGCGTAACCAGCCGGAATTAGTAAATCAGGATATGCGGAATTGGTCTAATTTCCTTAAAACAGAAACCGGAAAATTAGATGGAATTATTGTCGAAAATACCAATGGGCTTGAGGCTGGCGTAGAAGCGCTCAGTAAAATTATTGCGGAAAAATTATCCTTGCTTGGAAAAAAATCCATTAATACACAACTCGACGGCAATTTACACCAGTTATGACTATGAGTGAAAAACGCACCTATTCCCTGTTCCCCAAAACGCTGGACCAATGCATCGAACCGCTGACGCGGCCGATATTTAAGACGCAAGGATTGGCCGGATCGCGCATCGTCAGCGACTGGGCCTCCATTGTCGGGCCTGGGCTGGCCGCCCATACCATGCCGGAAAAAATTTCCTTCCCAAAAGGACAAAAAACCGGCGGAACACTGGTGATTTCCACCGAAAACGGTTTTGCCACCGAACTCCAGCACATGTCTCCCCAGATTCTGGAGCGGCTGGCGAGCTATTTTGGCTATACGGCGATCTCGCGCATTACCATCTCCCATACATGGGTGGCGACGCCAGAAACGGAACCCCCGCGCCCGCCGCTGCCTACTTTGCCCAAAGATTCCGCCCGCCTTGCCGATAGTATTGGCGACGATGCCCTCAGGGAAGCGTTGCAATCACTGGCCCGGACGCTTTCCGGCCAGCCCTAATCCTTTATTCCTCTCCCGCATGCAGGAGAGGTGGTTTCCTTGACTCGTGAAACGAGTCTTTAGGAAACCAGGTGAGGGCGCTTGACCTAAATGCCCTACCCCGGCCCTCTCCCGTAAACGGGAGAGGGGAAGAATTCCTTGCACAACCGATAAATTCGCCATAATAATGGGCGCCATACTTACTATAGTAAGAATTTTATTTTTAGGAGGTTTAAGTCTATGCGTAAGATTATTGCCGGGTTGACGATTTCTTTATTGCTGACAGCCAGTTCAGCCTTTGCAGATCCTGCTGCAACAGATACGGCCAATGCCTCACAACCTGCAGCCAAGTCCATCATGTTTACGGAACCGAACCTGAAAAAACCCAAGGATAGCGGTGGCATATCGACATCCTCGCAAGTTCTGGACGCGCCACTTTCCGACGATATGGTCAAGGGTAAGGCCGATGCGCCGCTGCTGATGATCGAATATGCCTCCATGTCCTGCCCGCACTGCGCCCATTTCAGCACCACCGTGATGCCGCAAATTGAAAAAACCTATATTGAAACCGGTAAAATGCGCTATATCCTGCGCCAGTTCCCTTTGAACGAACCCGCGCTGAAAGCCGCTGAATTGCTTGACTGCGTCGGCGAACAAAGCATGGAAAAATACTTTGTTTTCGCCAAAGTCCTGTTCGATGCCCAGAGCAAATGGGCCTATGACAGCAATTTCCTGGCCGGCCTTGAGACCATAGCAACCGTTGGCGGCTTAAGCAAAGAACAGTTCCAGAACTGCATCACCCCAACAGACCGCGAGATGAAAGTCCTCAAAAAGAAAAAAGAAGCCGAGGAAAGCGTGAAAGTGCCTCATACACCTTATATTATAATAGGTAATGAAATCTACGAGGGTGACCGTTCCTTCGAGGCAACCTCTAAGTTTATCGACAAAAAACTGGCCGAACTAGAGCAAAAAGATGGAAAACCTAAAACTGATGAGAAAAAAGAAGAGAAGAAATAATCACGCTTGACAGCGCATGGCAGGGTCCATACATTGCCCAGCGTCTTAAAGGACTATAATGCCAAAACCTGATGATCCATTGCCATCGCTTGAATCATTAAGTATAAAAATTGATACGGCCAAGTCACGGACAGACAAAGAAAAAAATGGTGAAACTTCGGCCAGTAGCCGCAGGCAACTGAGTAAGATTGCCGGGCTGGCGGGAGGCCTTGCCGCAGGTGCGGCCGTGGGCGGGACATGCGGTTATATGATTGACCGCTGGCTTGCTACCAGTCCTATAGGGTTGATAAGTGGTTTTTTCTTAGGCTTTGCAGCTGGTTTTTATAACCTGATTAAAGAAGCCGCCAAAGATAATGTTGAAAAGGAATAAGGTGTTAAGAGCCGATGACTGAAGCCCCCGTCCATAACCCCCTCGCCCAGTTCGAAGTGTATCCGATCATACCATTGAAATTTGGTGAACTGGATCTGAGCTTTACTAACGCGTCGTTGTGGATGGTCATTGTACTTGGCATGGCAACATCATTGCTGATGATGGGTGTCCGCAATCGCCAGCTGGTACCAGGCCGCTGGCAGTCCATGTCGGAAATGCTGGTGGAATTTATCTCCAGCGTCGTCACCGATAACGCCGGCAAGGAAGCGATGAAATTCTTTCCGCTTATTTTCTCGCTGTTTATGTTCATCCTGCTCAGCAACCTCTGCGGCATGATCCCGCTGTCTTTCACCGTCACCAGCCATATCGTCGTCACCTTCGCACTGGCCGCCACGCTGTTTGTCGGCATCACCATCCTTGGTTTCGTCAAGCACGGCATGCATTTCCTGTCATTGTTCCTGCCCGCCGGTACGCCATGGTGGATGGTTCCGCTGATGATCCCGATTGAACTTACGTCCTATTTCATGCGTCCGGTGAGCCTCTCCATCCGTCTTGCCGCCAACATGCTGGCCGGGCATCTGCTGCTTAAAATCGTGGCTGGATTCGTCATGATCGGCTTGCTAGGCATATTTCCTTTTGGTTTCTTGTTGATCTTCACCGGGTTTGAGATATTCATTGCCTGCCTTCACGCTTATATTTTTACCCTGCTGATTTGCATTTACCTGAATGACGCCCTGAATCTGCACTAAATAATTTATACCTAAACACTCTTATTTAAACTTACTTGAAAGGATCTAAAAAAATGGAATCAGCACTCGCAACCACACTCATGGGTAAATATATTGGCGCTGGCCTTGCCACCCTTGGCATGTTAGGCGCAGCTATCGGCGTAGGCATTATTTTCGCCGCCGCGCTGAATGGCATCGCCCGCAACCCGGCAAAAGAAGGCTCGATCAAAGGGCTGGCACTGCTCGGCATGGCGCTGGCGGAATTCATGGGCCTGCTCGCTTTCGTCGTTGCGATCCTCATTCTTTACGTTGTAAAATCGTAACAACAGGCGTATCCTCTTTCTATGCCCCAATTAGACCCCACATGGTTTGCATCCCAGCTTTTCTGGCTGGCCATCACTTTTGCAGCGCTGTATTTTATACTGTCGCGCCTGGTGTTGCCGCCATTGCAGGATACTATCGCCCGCCGCCTGGGTACGGTGGAGGGCGATATTTCGCAGGCAGATTCCTTTAAAGCACAAGCGGAACATGCGCGCGCGGACTATGAGCGCACCCTTGCTGACGCGCGTGGACGGGCGCAGGGCCTGATGAACGAGGCAATGGAAGACTTCAAGTCAAAATCCGAAGCGGCGACCAGGGAGATTGATCGCCAGATCGAGATGAAGCTCGCCACTGCCTCAAAGCGTATTGCGGAAAAGAAAGAGGAAATGATCCATGCCCTGACGCCTACCATGGGTGAGCTGACGGCATTGATCTTTGAAAAGCTGACGCAGGCAACGCCAAGCAGTGAACAGGTGCACCGCATCCTGAACGAACTGGAAAAAAACCGGAGATAATATGTTGGAAGATCCGCGATTTTGGGTAGCCGTTTCTTTCTTTCTGTTCGTGGCGCTATCCTATAAAAAACTGGCGGCGTTGCTGTTATGCACGCTTGATGACCGTTCGGCAAAAATAAAGCAGGAACTGGATGAAGCGCGCTCCTTACGTGAACAGGCAGAGGCCGTGCTGGCTATGTACAAACAAAAGCAGTCGGAATACCTGAAGGAAGCCGAACAAATCCTTGTGGACGCCCGCCATGATGCCGACCTGATGCGTGAACACACGGAAAATGAGCTTAAGGATTCGCTGGATGCGCGCATGAAGCACGCGCTTGACCGTATCGCCCAGGAAGAAGCCAACGCTATCGCCGAGGTCAGGAACCATGTCGTTGACATCGCCCTTGCGGCCGCCCGTTCGCTGATCGTCGACCATGTCAGCACCCTGTCACAGGAAGAGCTGGTGGCACTGGCGCTGACCGACATAGAGCGCAAGATACATTAGATTGTCACCCCGCATTTATTGCGGGGTCTCCCGCAAATGGGTGCAGATGCCGCAACAAGTGCGGCATGACAGAATGAAATATCTATTTTAATTCCATTATCCCATCTTGAATCACCGGAATTATTCCGTTACAGTCCCTTTCACACGAAATGGGATGGACTATGAGGTATTACCCGGAACTAGTCTTCTCAATCGCTCTATCCTTCTTTACCAGCAACGCCTATGCCAGCGCATGGACGCAAGAACAAGGTAATACGCTGCTGATCGTCACCAGCTCATACTACACCGCCAACGAAATGTATGACAATAACGGACACTCCCAGCCACAAGCACCCTACCACCAGTATGAACTGAATCCCTACCTTGAATACGGCTACCGCGACGATATCACGCTCGGCAGCAACTTGTTCCTTGAAAGCGCCACGCAAAACGCCAGTTCAGGCAATTCATCCGAAATCAACTGGGGATTGGGCGACAGCGAGTTTTTCCTGAGAAAACGGCTATGGCAGCAGGATGGGTTTGTGGTATCCGCCGAACCGCTGGTCAAGCTGCCGAGCCCGCAGGCATCTGCCTCAGACCAGCCAAAGTTAGGCGACTCACACACTGATATGGCAATGGGATTCTCCGGAGGCTATGGGTTTTCAGCTTACGGGCTGAATCATTTTATCGATGTGGATACGCAGTACCGTTACCGCTTCGGCCCCCAGAAAGATCAGGTGAGAGTGAACGCCAGCGCCGGTATAGGCCTCACCGAACACTGGGCGCTGATGCCACAGGCCTTCCTGACCTACCGCATCAACGAACCGGCGGTTCCCCGCTACACCGAATCTACCAGTGACGATTACAACCTCGTGCGGCTGCAGCTATCGGCTGTGTATGCGCTAACCCCGGCCACCTCGTTTCAGTTGGGTGGCTTTGACGATACCGGCGGCAAAAACGTCGGGGAAGGAAAAGGGGTAATATTCGCCATATGGAAGAAAATCTAGCCCGTGCAGTAAAAAACGATTTCAGAACGCCGCTCGGCACTATCCTGACCGTACGCGGGCTTATTTCAGCCGGACAACTGAACCATGCCCTGGACATCCAGGAACGCGACGGCACACGGCTGGGCGATATCCTGATCAGCGAAGGCATGATCGGCTATTATGACCTCTACAGCGCCGTAGCAGAGTCGCATGGCTTGCCCTTCGTCGATTTGCTGAAAGAACCGCCGCAAGCCGATTTACTGAATGCCAGCGATGCCGATACCTACCTCCAGCTACGCCTCATGCCATGGAAGCGCGAAAAGGGCTATATCTGCATCGCCGTATGCGAGATAACGCTTGATATCATGGTATTGATCAAGCAGTGGTTCGGCGTAAATACCCGGTTAGTCATTACATCGCCTTTTGATATCAAGCGTACCGTCCAGCACCTGTTCGGCTCTGCCATTGAGAAGGACAGCTGCTTATCTTTATGGAAAAATCGCCCGGAGGCATCCGCTTATACCACCATGACATTACCCCAGAAACATTGCCTGCTGGCGTTTTCGTCCGCTGTCGCAGCCTTCGCTTTTTTGCAACCCGCTCCTTGCGCCCTGTTCCTGATCATCGTCTGCCATATCGCTTACGCGCTCACCATGCTGTTTAAACAACTCGTATTTATGACTGGCTGCCGCCCGCACGCCCCCAATATTATTCCACCTGTCATTAATCTCCAGGATCTGCCAGTATACAGCATCCTCATCCCCATGTACCGCGAAGCCGAAAGCCTGCCGGGCATATTACAGGCGATGCATCATCTCGATTACCCGGCGTCCAAACTCGATATCAAACTGGTGCTTGAAGCCGACGACCGTGAAACGCTTGAGCGCGCTTACGAATTAAAACCCCGCTACCAGTTCGACATCATCCGCGTCCCGCCCGGCAAGCCACGCACCAAACCCAAAGCCTGCAATTATGCGCTGCGTTTCGCCCACGGTGAATTCGTCACCATTTTCGATGCCGACGACCGCCCGGAACCGTCGCAACTGAAAAAAGCCGTCCATGCGTTCCGCACCCTGCCCGGCGATATTGTCTGCCTTCAGTCGCGGCTGAATTATTACAACGCCGATGACAATATACTGACGCGTTTTTTCACTCTGGAATATTCCATGCTTTTTCGCGTCCTGCTCACCGGGCTGGAACGCCTCGGTATCCCTATCCCGCTTGGCGGCACCAGCAACCACATCGCGCTTGACCGCCTGAAGACGCTGGGTGAATGGGACCCGTTCAATGTCACCGAAGACGCCGATCTCGGTACGCGCCTTGCCGCACGGGGCTTACGCACCGCCATGCTCGATTCCTACACCATGGAAGAAGCGCCCAACACCAGCAAGGCATGGATCAGACAGCGCTCACGCTGGATTAAAGGCTACATGCAGACATGGCTGGTGCATATGCGCGCACCGGTCACGCTCTGGCGCACGTTGGGCTGGAAAAGCTTCCTCGGTTTTCAATGCTTCGTCGGGCTTTCGACCTTCACGTTTCTTTCCGCCCCTTTGCTCTGGGCGCTGGCTATTATGTGGGTCAGTGGCCTGACTTTTTCAGGCATGGTGTCGTTTCCCGGTTGGCTGGGCTGGCTTACGCTGGCAAACCTTGGCGTCAACGTCGTAAGCCACTGGTATTATACCGGCTATTGCGCATGGCGTTACCACCCTCACCGCTGGCCGATGGCGGTCGCGGTGCTGGCCTTCCCGCTCTACCTCATCCTTCATTCCATCGCCAGTTATAAGGCATTGTGGCAACTCGCCGTCAAACCGCATTTCTGGGAAAAAACCACGCATGGGCTGGCAAAGACCGAGTGTGCTGTTGCATAATGTTGCCATGGGGATAATAATAACTTGCAGATTACCAACACTTAACGTTCAGGTAGCCTATGCTCAAATCTCGTCTGGCCACTGCCCTGCTCTCTATTACGCTGTTGTTATGCCCGGCCATTGGCATTGCCGCCGAAGCCCCATCGAAAGATAACAGGCCGTCCTTTGAGGTCGTCAAAAAAAAACATTGGTTCAAGCCGCTGGAACTTATCGTGCCCGCGTATAAAAAATTTAAACTCACCGTAAAAAATCGCAGCGACGACACCATCGCATTTGACAGCCCCGTGATCGGAAATACCCATGGCCTCGATCATGGCGAGGACGAGACAATTGAGGTAAATGCATTGCCGCCCGGAACCTATGAATATGAGGACGCCTTCGACACCGACAACAAAGCATTCATCACGGCGAAATAGTCCGCTTTTTTTCGTTTGAATCACCTCACACCGCTTTGCGGTCGATATAAGAGCTGAACTGCCGGGATATTTTACGTTCCAGTTCGCCGTTGGTGGAATCGATCAGCCTGAGCAGCATATCATTTAAGGCCGCTTTGCGGTTTTCCTCGCTGACAGTGGCCGACTGTACCGAACTGCTCTTTACGCTGGAAAGCACCGTGCCGTCACGGGTGCAGATGCGCATCTCGATAGAAAGCCTGCCATCGTAACGCTTTTGAGCGCCACCTGCCAGCGTCGGCTCCATACGGGCATCGGTAATCACCACCTGCAATTTATTCACCCCCCCGGTCGGGCGCAGGCGGTTTGCCCATTCATGCACCGCGTCATTAGGCATCACCAGCAGGTGTTCGTCGTAGTTAAGTGATACCGGCATCTTATACTGGTCGACGACCTCTACCTTATACACTTTGAAATACAGCGACTGGTAGCGGTCAAACGACACAGTCTGCGTGGTCGGGTTTTGCGGCGGAATCGGGTCTATGCTGGGGCGGACGCCATGCAGGGTACGGTCCATGGAAGCAATTTCGACGGTATCCGACCACATCTCCCCCACCATGTCCTGATAGGCCTGCACGATAGAGGGCGTTGCCGGGGCGCTGGTGGCTCCTTTGAATTGTATGTCCCTGAAGCCGGGAGTATCCGCGCAGCCACCAAGTATGCCCATACCTATCAGTAAAAATGGTTTAATAAAACAGCTGGCGGATGGTGTATACTCCATAACGATTTCTCCACTCAATGCTTAATATCATGTCAACTAATATTAACATTTCCGGGTAAAGAAACCGTTGATAAATTCCGCCTGCGGAATAAATGTTCGATTAAAGAATATTTCTATTCTTCAATAATTTGGGTCAATCTCTTAATAGAATCGTCTAATTTATCGTGAATAGTGGAGGCTATTCTATGCAGGTCATTATACTGGCGCTGCAGGTGCGCGATGGAACCGCTCAGCTTTTCCCGCTCCTGTTTTAAAGCAGTATTTTCCCGTTGAAAAATGGCGACCTGTTCGTTCGGTTCCACCCCGTCATTATGCTCCGGCGGAGACATGGATTTCAGGTTGCCCTCCAGCCGGTCCAGCGACTTCACCAGTCTACGGGTAGCGACGAATAAAGGATGCTCAGGCATATCCGGCATAGGAAATTTGTCTAAAATAGAGGCGGAATCCACAGTTTTGGATTCTTTTTGGTTGAGAAGTTCATCATCGTATGCTTGATACATAAACCAAATGAAGTTGATTTAATAGTTACAGCTTAGGCAATGATAAAACACTATGCAACAAATAATGCCGTCCGTTAAAGCAAGCCCTTCCGTAAACCGCCATGACATGGCCAACGCCATCCGCGCACTGGCCATGGATGCTGTCGAACGCGCCACCTGTGGCCATCCGGGGATGCCAATGGGCATGGCCGATGTCGCCACCGTGCTTTTTTGCGATGTCCTGCGTTTTGACCCCACCCACCCGCAGTGGCCCAACCGCGACCGCTTTATCCTTTCCGCCGGCCATGGCTCGATGCTGCAATACGCCCTGCTCTATTTAACAGGCTATGAGGATATGACGCTGGAGGATTTAAAGAATTTCCGCCAGTTGGGTTCCAAAACGGCAGGCCACCCTGAATATGGCCATGCTACCGGAATCGAAACCACCACCGGCCCATTGGGGCAAGGACTGGCCAATGGTGTCGGCATGGCGCTGGCCGAACGGATGCTGGCGGCACGCTTTGGCGACTCACTGGTAGACCATTATACTTATGTCATCGCTGGCGATGGCTGCCTGATGGAAGGCATCAGCCAGGAAGCTATTTCACTGGCGGGACATTTAAAGCTCAATAAACTGGTCGTCCTGTGGGATGACAATAAAATCAGCATTGACGGCCCAACCAGCCTTACCACCTCCGAAGATACCGTAAAACGTTTTGAGGCCAGCGGTTGGAACGTGGTGGCCATTGACGGCCATAACCACGACGCCATTGGCAAAGCCCTCGCCAGTGTTAAAAAAAGCGACAAGCCGGTCATGATCGCCTGCCGCACCACCATCGGTTACGGCGCGCCCACAAAAGCCGGGACAGCGGGGAGCCACGGCGCAGCGCTCGGTAAAACCGAAATCGAAGGCGCGAGGGTAAAACTTAACTGGCCGCATGCGCCGTTCGAAATTCCGGCCGATATCCTTTCCGGCTGGCGCGAAGCTGGCAAGCGCGGCCATACCGCTTATGCCGATTGGACCAAAAAATATAACAGCGCCGATGCCACTAGGCGCGCCGAATTTGAACGGCTGATGGAAAAACAATTGCCTGCCGCATGGACGCAGGCGCTGGAAGCCCACAAGAAAAAACTGGCCGAAACCAAACCCACCGAAGCCACGCGTAAATCGTCCGAGAATTGCCTTGAAGTACTGGTGCCAGCCATACCGGAACTAATCGGAGGCTCCGCAGACCTCACAGGCTCCAACAACACCAAAACCAAGGCCATGAAACAGGTCACGGCCCCTGATTACAGCGGCAACTACATTTATTACGGCGTGCGCGAACATGCGATGGCCGCCATCATGAACGGCATGGCCCTGCATGGCGGGTTTATCCCTTACGGCGGCACGTTCCTTATCTTCACCGACTATTGCCGCCCGGCCATCCGCCTGTCCGCCATCATGAAACAACGCGTGATCTATGTCATGACCCATGATTCCATTGGCCTCGGCGAAGACGGCCCGACGCACCAGCCGGTGGAACAACTTGCGGGTTTGCGCGCTATGCCTAACCTGAATGTCTTCCGCCCGGCCGACGCCACTGAAACCGCCGAATGCTGGGCGCTGGCATTGTCGCTAGTGGAAACGCCTTCGATCCTTTCGCTCACGCGCCAGAACATCCCGGCACTCCGCACCGAATATACCCCGGACAATTTATGCGCACGCGGGGCGTATGTAATCAGAAACCGGAAATCAGAAACCGGAAATCAAAATGATTCTGATTTCCGACTTCAGACTTCTGTTACGCTGATCGCCACTGGCTCGGAAGTTGCCATTGCCCTCGAAGCCCAGAAGCAACTGGCGGCAAAAAACATCAGCGCCAGCGTCATCTCCATGCCCTGCTGGGAATTATTCGACGCCCAGCCGCAAACATACCGCGAAAGTGTGATCGGAAAAGACACGCTGAAAGTAGCTATCGAAGCAGCTGCATCCTTCGGCTGGGAACGATATATCGGCAATGACGGCATCTTCATCGGCATGAGGGGCTTCGGCTCATCCGCCCCATCGCCGGATTTGTATAAACATTTTGGGATAACGGCGGAGCATGTAGTTAAAAAAATTATGGAAAGGGTATAAATATGGCAAATGGACGAGCAGAGCGTTTTAAAATAGAACATACAGCGCGGATTGAACGAGGAAAAAGGCTGCTAAGTAGCATGGATTTTACCAATCTTGATGATACAAATTATGGGTTTCCAATGCAGGGCACAGTAAAAGCAGAAAACAGAGAAGAATGCGACCAAATGCGAGGGGCTATTCAAGCATTTCTGAATACAACTCCATTTCAAGACAAAACTGATTACGAGTGGAGTTACTATCATAGGGATACCAGTGTAGCTTTTCTTAATTTTAAGGAAGCCCCTTGTAAGGAACTCCAAAAATTGCTTACACCTGAACTGGGCACCGATATAGTGCGGGAGGAGTGGAATCGGTGACTGTAAGAATCGGTATCCAAGTTGTAATATTCTCAGGAGGCAACCAGTGAGCACCAACGATATATTCCTGCTCTGCATATGTGCCGTGGCAGCCTTTGACGTCATCTTTGCCACCCTTTATTTTCCAAAGCTGCTGGCTAAAAACCCAGAAACCACACCAGAAACTGCAAAACTGTTACAAATGATCTTATACGCAGGTGCAGGATTCATTACTATCGTAGGATTCGTCATTCACCACCTTAATATTATTAAATGAACCCTATCGCACTATGACCATTCGCATCGGCATCAACGGACTGGGACGCATCGGGCGGTGCATCGTGCGTGCTTTGTATGAAGAAAAAAAACCGGGGATTGAACTGGTGGCCGTAAACGGCCCCGCCACTATCGACACGCACGTCCATTTGTTGAATTATGATTCCGTGCATGGGCGTTTCCATGGCGACGTCGCTGCCAACGGCACGAACCTGTCGATCAATGGCAAAACCATCCCTACCTCCCACCACCGGGACCCCAAACAAATCCCGTGGGGCAAGCTCGGCGTCGATGTCGTGTTTGAATGCACCGGGAAATTCAATACCAAGGCCGATGCCGCCCAGCATCTTGAAGCAGGCGCAAAAAAAGTCATGATTTCCGCCCCCGCAGAGAATGTCGATGCAACGATTGTCTACGGCGTCAATAACCAGGCATTGCATAAAGACCACCACGTAATTTCCATCGGCTCCTGCACCACCAACGGCCTTGCCCCCGTGGCCAAAGTGCTGCATGAAACGGTGGGTATCGAAGCCGGGTTCATGACCACGATCCACTCCTACACCGGCGACCAGAACCTCGTCGATAACAGCCACAAGGATTTGCGCCGCGCCCGTTCGGCTGCGCTCTCCATGATCCCAACCAGCACCGGCGCTGCTAAAACCATCGGGCTTATTTTACCTGAGTTGAAAGGCAAGCTTGATGGTGTTGCCATCCGCGTGCCCACACCCAACGTATCGCTGGTGGATTTATGCATCACCGCCAGCCGCGATACCTCAGTGGAAGAAATCAACACCGCATTGGAGAGAGCCACCGCTGGCCCGCTGGCAGGCGTGCTTGGTGTTTCCAAGAAACCGCTGGTTTCCATCGATTTCACCCATACCACCTTCAGCAGCATCGTCGACTTGGCCGGAACCAAGGTGGTCGGCAAACGGCTGGTGCGTATCGCCAGCTGGTACGACAACGAATGGGCCTTCTCCAACCGCATGCTCGATGTGGCGAGGTTATTATCCCTATGAAATTCCCACGCCTTGAAGATGTCGATGTCGCCGGTAAAACGGTGCTGGTGCGTACCGACCTGAACGTGCCCATGCAGGGCGGAAAAGTAAGCAACAATAACCGCATCGTCCGGCTGCTACCCACCCTCAATTACCTGATAAAAAAGAAATGCCGCATCGTCCTGCTCTCGCATTTTGACCGGCCTAAAGGAAAATTTGTGCCATCCATGTCGCTGGCCCCGCTAGTCGATGCGTTATCGGAAGCGATGGATGGCAGGGATATCCATTTCGGCGTCGATTGCATCGGCCCGGCGGCGCGCGATGCCGTCGCCAAATTGAAACCGGGCGAAATTGTCCTGCTGGAAAATTTGCGCTTCCACGCGCAGGAAGAAGCGGGCGATGCGCATTTTGCCCGTGAACTGGCAAGCCTTGGCGATGTCTTTATTAATGACGCTTTTTCAGCCTCGCACCGCGCCCATGCCTCTATCACCGGCCTTTCCAGCTTCCTGCCCGTGGCGGCGGGACGGCTGATGGAAGAAGAGCTGGCCTCGATTTACAGCATCTATTCCGACGCCAAGAAACCCATCACCGCCATCGTTGGCGGCTCCAAGGTCTCCACCAAGCTGGAACTGCTTGAAAGCCTTGTCACGCGTGTCGAGAACCTCGTTATTGGTGGCGCCATGGCCAATACCTTCCTGCTGGCACAGGGACATTCGGTCGGCAAATCGCTGGTGGAACCCAACCTGAAGGTCACCGCCAAGCGAATCCTTGAAACGGCTAAGAAAAAGAACTGCAACATCATCCTTCCGGTCGATGTTGTCATCGGCGAGCCAGGCTTATCCGGCAGTAACAATGCCTGCGTCGGCATCGAACACATTCCCGCCGACCAGATGGTACTCGATATCGGCAACGAAACATTGCGCACGATTGCCGGGTGCCTTGCTGAATCTAAAACCGTCATCTGGAACGGGCCGGTGGGCTTGTTTGAAACCAGGCCGTTTGATGTCTCCACCATCATGATCGCGCGTGAAATCGCCCGTCTCACCTCCGGCAAAAAGCTCCAGAGTATCGCCGGTGGTGGCGATACCGTGGCAGCGCTTGCCATTGCCGGCCTCGGCGAATCCTTCAGCTACCTGTCCACCGCCGGCGGCGCTTTCCTTGAATACTTAGAAGGCAAGACGTTGCCGGGTATCACCATGCTGATGGAAGCCAAAAACGGCAGCGGCAGCATAAAAGCGCATGCCTGATACTGTCACCATCATCCACACGATAGACGATGTCCGCACTGCCTTACAAAATGCAAAAACGCCTGTAACCTTGCAAACAGCTCCGGATGCTATTTTTTATGCCGGAAGTTTGTATTTGCTGATGATGTTCCAAAACGCCAAGGCGGAATTCCCTGATGTGCAGGCCACGTTCATCCTCGATTGCGGCGATGCGGGCGCGGAGGCCGTCTCCGCCATGCAGATGGGCCACACCCATATACGCTCCACGGCACCGGAGCCACTGCTGGTGAAACTCAAAGACATCGCACGGCAACTTGGAGTTTGCATAATTTCCGCTTGAATCATTACGTAACTGGAATATATTTATTCCATGACTGAATCATTCCCCATCATCGAGACTAAAAATAAAGCGGCGACCATCCCCATCCACCTGCTGCATGGGAAAAATTATGCGGCGTGGCTTAAATCACAACCGCAGCATACCAGGCACTGGCTGGAGACTAACCAGTTCAAAGCCGATGCGGGAAATTTTTGTTTATTACCCGGTAAAGACGGCACGTTAGAGGGCATTGCCTGCGGCGTGGGTGAAACACCGGATGTGTGGAGCATCGCCCATTTAACCATTTCGCTGCCGCCCAAAACCTACCGCCTCGAAGGAAAAATCGCACCCGGACAAGCCACGCAACTGGCACTGGGCTGGGCATTGGCGAGCTACCGTTTCAACCGTTATAAAAAGCACACCAAACCCCTGGCACAGTTGCTTGCCCCCAAAGGCTGCGATATGGCCTATGTCAAAGCCATGAGCACCAGCATCTTCTGGGCACGCGACCTGATCAACACCCCCGCCAACGACATGCACCCGGCGGCACTCGCCGGGGAAGCGGTATCATGGGCAAAAAAACATAAGGCCGATGTCAGCGTGATTAAAGGCGAATCATTGCTCAAAGCCAATTACCCGATGGTGTATGCGGTAGGAAAAGCCGCCTCTATCCCCCCTCACCTCGTCGATATAAAATTCCCGCGCAAGGGCGCGCCTAAAATCACGCTGGTCGGCAAGGGTGTGTGTTTTGATTCCGGTGGGCTCGACATCAAATCCACCGGCAATATGAAACTGATGAAAAAAGACATGGGCGGGGCGGCCTGCGTGCTGGCGCTGGCAAAGACGATCATTGAACTGAAACTGCCGGTACAGTTACGCGTGCTTCTGCCGATTGTGGAAAATGCCATCGCCGGAAATGCCATGCGACCGCTCGACATCGTACCCACGCGCAAAGGCATTACCGTCGAAATTGGCAACACCGATGCCGAAGGACGATTGATCCTGTGTGACGCATTATTTGAAGCCGATTCCGAAAAACCTGACCTGCTGATCGACTGCGCTACCTTGACCGGTGCGGCGCGCTCGGCGCTGGGCACGGAAATCCCCGCTTTTTTCACCAATGATGACAAGCTGGCCACGCATTTGATGGCTGCAAGCAACGCGGTGGCCGACCCGCTCTGGCGATTGCCATTATGGAAAAATTATAGGAAACAACTGGATACGCCAAACGCCGACCTGTCCAACGATCCGGACAGCGCCTATGGCGGCGCCATCACTGCGGCCTTGTATTTGCAGGAATTTGTAAGTAAAACTCCGTCCTGGCTTCACATTGATATGATGGCATGGAACGTGAGCGCAAAACCGGGACGTCCCCAGGGGGGCGACGCCATGGCAATCAGAGCACTCTATGCATTAATGAGGGAATATTATGGCACAAGTTAAAGAAGAAAAAATCGTCGCTTCATCGAAAATCATCCGCGCATTGTCCTTCTGGCATGGCGTCACCTCCACCGCGCTCAAGCAGATGCCGATCGACCTGTCGGCACGGCAGACAGCTATATTGCTGAACGTCTATCTCATGCCACCACCGCACAGCATCAAAGGCCTCGCGGAAGATCTGATGATCTCCAAGCCCGCCATCTGCCGCGCTATCGACGCGCTGGAAAAAGGCAAATTGGTCAAACGCATCCGCGACCGTCAGGACAAGCGCAACGTGCTCATCCAGCGCACCGTCAAAGGCTCAGTCTATTTAAGCGAATTCGCCGATATTATTTTGAGCTTGTCGAAAGAAGCGGCTTAGTCCATCACTATCCCCGCCGAATGGCGGGGTCCGGTTCCAGTCATCCCGGCGCAGACCGGGATCCATGTCATTCCTGTTAAAACGGGAATCAAGAAAAGAGACTTAATGGCAAAAAAATCATCTGCTACTAAAATAATCGTTCGTACTGTTCATTCTGATAAGAACCTATGGACAGTACATTATGGCACCCTTAAGAGAGCGAAAGGAAATCCGGGAGCTATCCATTTATTTAAGGTCGTCGCTGAAAAACTTCCTATTACAGCTTTAAAAGATGTCAAAAAAGATTTCTTAAAAGAAAAGTGGTCCCCACAAGGAGTTTATATAGCGCATGATTCGATGGGGTTTCCTCGTTATATTGGTAGAGGTAATATTTTTAATAGGCTCGAAAGCCGCATTAATGCACAAAAACTAGAGTTAGCATATTTTTCATTTTATCTGGTCAGCAATAAGAAACACGAACGGGAAATCGAAACTATTCTTATACGTGCAGCTGGAACTCTACTAGAATTTAATAGTCGGAAAAAGCGAGTCGGAATTTTACCCGGTGCTATTATGGATTTTGAAGCTGGGACCTTTTTTTATGAAAGACATTACAAAAAAGGCAAAAAAGTAAAAAAGTAAAAATCAAACCGCAGTACCAATTAAAGAAATCGAATACCTAACCTCTGGTTACGAATAAATCTCTGGATTCCCGCCTCCGCGGGAATGACAATTTATAGACACCAGACCCCGCAACGAGTGCGGGGATGGGGCGGGGGTTAGTCACTTCGAATCACCATCATCCTCTTCCTTCTCCGGCCTGTCGAATATATCAAACAGCCCGCGCAGGAAACCCGGCGTTAAAATCGACAGTGGGTTGACCGACACCTGCGGGTCTTTTTCCGTACCCTGCACTGAATAGCGGGCGGCGAATACGCCCTGCCCTTCCCCGCCGGTCAGCATGCTACCAATCAACGGTACATTGCCCAGCACATGGTTCAACGAATAAGAGGGAACAATCGTTCCCTGCAAATCATACGTTCCTTTGGGGAAGGTAATCGTGCCATCGGCAGTCATGCCCAAGGCATCGCCATGGGTTTTCGCTTTTTCCAGCGTGATAACATCTTTGCTTAAGGTAAAGGGCACGCTTAAGCGGTCAAAATGGATGCCTTTGCCGCCCAGCGTATCGAAAATCCCGGTCAGCGATGCCACCGTCAGTATTTTTGCCAGCACCGGAGCGTCCTTTACCGTATGCTCATTAATATCCAGCCGCCCACGCAACATGCTGGCTTTATCTGCGGTCGCTTCGGTATAGTTACCCGTGATGGTTAAATCGCCGCCTTCCATGCCGTCAAATATATTAGCCGCTTTCAAAAACTGCCCAGCACTTTGCGCATGCAGCGAAAGCTGGCGCTTACCCTTGGGGTTACGCAGGATAAGGAAGCTGAACGGCTTATTATCAGAGGTAGCCCCCGCAATGTTGGCACTCTCACAATGGCTTACATCGCAAGTGACATAGCCCTTCACATTCAGCAATTCATGCCCTTTGGCAACCAGCACACGCGCTACATCCATTTTTAATTGCAACGCCGGAAAATGCTCAAAAGAAAACGTGCCTTCCTCCTTGCTGTCTTTGGTATTCAGCCATGGGCTGAAATCAAAGACGTTACCATGCATGTCGAGGTTAAAACCACCGGCAGTGCGCTCATAATTCAACTGGTCAAGCTTAGTGCTCCCCGACAGAAGCTTATCCAGATGGATATGCTGCAGGCCGGACATATCGTTACTTACATCGGCTGACCCTTGCACATCCAGATCCCTGCCCGTGAAATGAAGGCTTGGAATGGTCAGCACATCATTTTTTTTCTCAACAGAAATTTCCAGGGCTGAGGTGTCTTTATTTGGCTTGGTGAAATACAGTATCGGGAACGCAATGGCTGCATTGGTGAGATCGATGTTCGCCTTGGTTGACTCAATCCCCTTGCCGTCTTTCACGCTGGCTTTGACGCCTAGCGATCCTTTCAGGAAATCAAAGGCCGGATACCCGAAACGGGGCAACACCTCCACCGGGGCTACAGCCGTCGCGTCGATGAACGTATCATACGCCTGATCCGGCTTAAAAAGATATTTAACCGTGGACTCCGAAACGCTGGCGCCATTGACATCACCTTTGCCCTTGAAAACCAGTTCCTTGTTGTTGACGGTGAGTGAGCCATCGACGTTTTTTCCATCGAACTTGTGCATAAACCCTGCCTGCGAAACACCGGTCAGTTCCGCCGCCACATCATAGTCAACATCAGGGTCACCGGTGGAATTGCCATTGGCATCGCGCGGGGCAAAAAAGGTAAATCCCAGCGAGGCTTTCCCTTTGATTTTTCCTTCAGCGGCATCGGCAATTAAATTCAGTTTTTTCGCTTTGCTGACCGGCGGAAGCTCCAGGAAATGAATAGCATCTTTGGCGTTGCTTTCCACCGCAATGGAAACCTTGATATAAGGATTATCCGGATTCAGGTCTGCGATAAACACCTTGCCTTCCGTCAGTTTTGTATCTTTCATGTAGTGCCCTGAAGTGAGCGTTGCATCGAGGCTTTTGCCGTCAATATGCACCTTGCCATCCACGCCGCTGACCTCCGGATGCTCCGGCAGGTAGCGGATTTTTGCCCCTTCGAGTACCACCAGCGCATCGACATCTTCCTGCGGAAGGAAAGGCTTGGCCAGATCGCCGGGAGCAATATTCACCTGCGCCTGCGCCTGCAAAACGGTGCCTGCTGAGATATTGGTCGTCACCCATTCCCGCGTCATCGGCGCAAGATGCGAAGGCCAGAACATATGTACTTTCTGCGCCGCTATGTTTTGGGCTGCTATTTTCGCATGAACCTCCGGATTTTTATCATGCAACGCAACCGTACCACTCGCTTCAATGAGCGTGCCGTCCAGATCAGCTTTGAGCTGGCTGATTTCCACTGTGCTGGCATTATTTTCGGTATTATGGTCCAGTTGTCCTTCCACATGGATGGTATTGACGGGCACGGGGCCGTCAAGCTGGTTGCTCTCCAGCGTTCCTTTGCCGCCATCGACGTTGAAATTAAGTTTCTGCACCGCGCCATTCATATCCGCCAGCAGCATCGCTTTGCCGCTGACAGGAAATTTCATGCCCCCCAGCAGGCTATTGTCAGCAAACAAATCCGCCAGTTTTCCCAGCATCAGTTCATCCACATGCACTTCGCCTTCGATAACGGAACTGTCTTTTTTCTTGGTAAATTCCGCCGTGAGCAGCGACTGGTAATTGTCATAAGCGATGTTGGCGCTGGCAAAGGCGCGTAACCCTTCACGATTACGCTTGAAGGTGAATTCAGCTCCACTGGTTTTAAAAAACACGCCCTTACTCTTACTGCTGAGCGTTAAATCGGCATTCACAATAGAAACCATCCTCAAATCACGCAGCACGCTGTTGTCATCCGGGGTAATAAAAGGCGCCATGATGGCCGCAAAGGGTACCGCTGCCACCTCCTCCGCCGCCGCTGAAGGTTCTGGCGCTATAGTTTCCTGGGCTGGCTCCGCTTCCATACCGAAACTGATCGAGCGATCCTCATTCTGGAACAGGCTGATAACCGGATGGGTGATGACGAGCGACGTGGGCAGGATATGCCCTTTCACCAGGGCGAATAAATCAAGCCCCAGCGAAATTTCCGGGAGTTTAGAATAGGTATGGCGCTCGTTGGTAAATACTTTGACATTGCGCAGGCGGACGTCGATGGGATGTTTCCAGCCGTCCCAGATGAGCCATGTCTCCCCGACACTCACGGAATATTTATGGTCGGGCGGCTCAAAGGCAATTTCGATATAAGGCGATAGCACATCAAGCGAACGCGGTCCGGTTGCCACCCATGCCAGCAATACGTTAAACGCCGCAAGCAGCGCAACGCTTACGCCCAGCAGCGATCCCAATATGAATTTTATTATAGCGTTACGCCAGCCCATAGAATAATCTTCAAATACAATACATTTTCATCTTCGTCATAACCAATAGACCATTTCATCAAAAATGGAAAACAGTTCCGTCACCTCGCCCCTCATTATAAATCCTTGCGCGCGGCTCATGCCATACCGTCTCAGGGATGCTGAAAATTGCTTTCATAAATGGTGTGAACTGGCAGCCGCTCCTGAATATGAGTCAATGTCCGGGTGGATGCAAAGTGTAGCAACTCCGCAACACCCGCTGCATCCCCTTGTAGAGTCACTCTTTGGCAATTCACCGTACCTCTCCCATCTCCTGATGCTTTATCCTAAAATATTTTTTGATATGAGCAACGCTGGCGCCGATGCGGCATGGGCAACACTCATGCAGGAACTGGAAGCCCTTCACTCTCAAACCAATACTTATACGAACCTGATGCGCGAACTACGCGTTATCAAAGGCAAAGCCGCGCTTTTGACCGCTCTGGCAGATATTTCCGGCACATGGAAACTGGCACAGGTGACAGGTGCCCTGTCACATCTGGCCGAACACTGTGTCGCGCTTGCCCTCGACACCATATTACTTACCGCGGCAAAGCGCGGGGAAATTGAACTTCCCCATCCGCAGGCACCGTCCGAAATGAGCGGCATCATCGTACTTGGCATGGGCAAACTCGGCGGGCGCGAGCTGAATTACTCCAGCGACATCGACCTGATTATTTTATTCGATCCGGGCCGCCTTACCTGCAAAGGGCGCTTAAGCGAACAAAAATTCATGACCAGGCTCAGCCATGAACTGGTCACCATCATGCAGGAACGCACCCCAAACGGCTACGTCTTCCGCACCGACCTGCGCCTGCGGCCCGACCCGGCCTCGACACCACCTGCCATCAGCACCATTGCTGCACATTATTATTACGAAAGCGTAGGGCAAAACTGGGAACGCGCCGCCATGATCAAGGCCCGCCCCATCGCTGGCGACATACCTGCCGGTGAGCGTTTTTTAAAAGGCATCGCCCCGTTTATGTGGCGGCGCAACCTTGATTTTGCCTCCATCACCGACATCCATTCCATCAAGCGCCAGATGGATAGCCTGCACAGCAAGGACATCCTCATCAAAGGCCATAACATCAAAATCGGCCGTGGCGGCATCCGCGAAATTGAATTTTTCGTGCAGATACACCAGTTGATATGGGGCGGGCGCGAGCCGGTGCTGCGGACACGCGGCACCTGCGAAACATTAGTCCACTTACGTGAATATGGCCTTGTCGACGCGGACAAAGAAAAAATATTGCAGGACGCCTACGTTTATTTACGTAAACTCGAACACCGGCTGCAAATGGTGGGGGACGCCCAGACCCACAACATGCCTGACAGCGATGATGGCATCGCCCACATTGCCTGCTTCATGGGCTATGACAAAGTCGAAACGTTTGAACGCGAGTTGCTTGCCACTTTACACCGGGTGCACGACATTTACGCCTCCTCGTTCAAAAACGATGGAGACCAGGTATTAGGCGATGAAGGGAACCTGGTCTTTACCGGCGTCAGCCACGACCCGGAAACATTGGGGACGCTCTCGAAAATGGGCTACGCCCACCCTGAAACGGTGTCTGAAATCGTCATGGGCTGGCATCACGGCTCGCGCAAAGCCACGCGCAGCAAACGCGCCCGCGAACTGCTCACCGAAATGATGCCGCTGCTGCTCAAGCGCTTAAGCGAAACGGCCAATCCCGATATGGCGTTTTTAAAATTCAATGAATTCCTGACCAACCTGCCTTCCGGCGTACAATTATTTTCATTATTCAATGCCAATCCCCATTTGCTTGGTTTGATTGCCGACATTATGGGCAGCGCCCCTAAGTTAGCCGATACGCTAAGCCGCAGCCCGGAACTTCTTGATGCTGTTCTTTATGATGATTTTTATGCCGCATTACCCTCACCTACCGTTCTGGTCAGTCAACTGAACCGGTTTCTTAAAGACATAAGCAACGTTGACACAGGCATGGACCGCATCCGTTATTTCCGCAATGAAAAACAATTCCAGGCGGGCGTCCAGTTGCTCAAAGGCATGATTACCGCCGAAGTATCAGGCCGTTTCCTTTCTGACCTCGCCGACGTCACCATCCGGAAAACCTTCGCCATCGTCAATGAGGAATTCGTCAAAACCTATGGCGCTATCGCAGCCAGCCAGTTCGCCGCCATTGCGCTGGGTAAACTCGGCAGCCGCGAAATGACCTTTAATTCTGATATCGACCTGGTCTTTATCTATGATGCACCGGATTTCGATAAAATCTCCGACGGCGAAAAAGGATTCGGCCCGGCGGTCTATTTCAACCGCCTTGCCCAACGCTTCGTCAACGCCTTGTCGGCGATGGGACGGGCGGGCAGGCTCTATGAGGTGGACACGCGCCTGCGCCCTTCCGGTAACCAGGGATTGCTCGCCGTCAGCACCAAGGCGATCACCCATTATTTCGACGAACTGGCATGGACATTCGAATATATGGCCCTCACCAAGGCACGGGTCGTTATCGGCAGCCCTGCCCTGCAAAATACATTACGTCATTTTATCCATCAGCAATTGGTAAAACCGCGGGATGCCACCAAATTAAAAAATGATGCCGCCGATATGCGTGAACGCATCGAGAAAGAGCACCCTACCAAAAATAGCTGGGATATCAAATATGTGCGCGGCGGCCTGATGGATATGGATTTCCTGGCGCAATACCTCCTGCTCCTGCACGCGCCTGATACACCGGGTGCCCATCCGGGAAACGCCTCGGCGGTTTTTAACTGGCTGCTGGCCCATAAGCGGATAGAGCGCAGCATGGCCAGTTCGCTCCATGATTCAATTCTGTTTTTAAACAGCATTTATAATATGTTGAGGCTTTGCCACGATGGAATGTTTGATGCGGCGGCGGCTCCGCCGGGACTCAAAAAACTGCTGGTGGAATCAGTGCGGGGACAGGATTTTGAAGGCACCAAAGCCCGGCTGATAAAGGTTGAACAATCGGTGTTTGTACACTATAGTACGTTTTTTGGAAGCTTAACACAGGAGGACATTATGAGTAGCCTTACCGCCCAAAAGAGACCCGCCGAACTCAGAGTCGGCGACAAAGCCCCGGATTTTGCCGTTGCGTTTGACTCCGCCGAAAATATCACCTCGGACAGCCTGAAAGGCAAATACAAGGTCATTTATTTTTACCCCAAGGACGATACACCGGGCTGCACTATCGAAGCTAAAGATTTCCGCGACCATATCGACGCGTTCAAAGCTGCGGGCGCTGTGGTGATCGGCGTGTCGAAAGACTCCGTCAAAAGCCATGACAAATTCAAGGAAAAATTCTGCCTGCCCTTCCCGCTCGCATCGGATGAAGAAGGCACCATGTGCGAGGATTACGGCGTGTGGACAGAAAAAAGCATGTATGGCAAAAGCTACATGGGCATCGAGCGCACCACGTTCTTACTCGATAAAAACGGCATCATCCGCAACATCTGGCGCAAGGTCAATGTCGAAGGCCATGTGAAAGAAGTGCTCGACGCGGTGAAGGCGCTTTAGTTTCTGTCAGCAGATCGCAAAAAAGCATACCATTTTCGGGTGGTATGCTTTTTTCTTGCCATTTTTTACTCTCGCCAAAACAACCATAATCATTTATAAACGCCCTCATGGAAACCACCGATACCCCCACAACCACCGCACCCCCACCCTTACGCTGGTCTGGCCTTGGCACACGCGTCCTTTCAGGCGTGGTGATGGCCGCCGTCACATTGTGGGCATTATGGCAGGGCGGCTGGGTCTTTATACTCATGGTTACCGCCGCCGCATTGCAGATGATCCGTGAATGGGACGGCCTGACAGCCAAAGATTCTAAAGCCTTCAAAATACTCGGCGTATTTTATGTCGCTGTGCCCGCCGCCTCACTGGTATGGCTGCGACAGTTGCACGTCGCTAACCACCCTGCTGCCGGTGCTGAAGTCGTGCTCTATGTCCTGTTTGTGGTCTGGGCGACGGACATCGGCGCTTATTTTGCCGGAAGGCGCATTGGCGGCAAGAAACTCGCGCCACGCATCAGCCCTAATAAAACATGGGCCGGATTGATCGGCGGCATGGTATCCGCTTCCATCGTTGGCGGGATATGCGCCGTCTTTACGCCCTACCCGCCCTCATGGGTCGCGGGGATGGACCTTGGTATCCTGCTGGCCGTTATCTCGCAAGTCGGCGATTTGTTTGAATCATGGCTAAAGCGCCGTATAGGAGCCAAGGACAGCAGCACCCTGATCCCCGGCCATGGCGGCCTGCTCGACCGCGTTGACGGGCTGGTGTTCGCACTGCCGGTGTTTGCCTTATTCCTCTCCTTATCGGGCCTCACGCCATGAACGTTACCGCCATCACTATGGCCGCCCTCAAGCCAAAGAAAAAATCCGTAACCCTGCTCGGTTCCACGGGAACGATCGGCCAGAACACGCTTAAAATCATTGATTCACAAGCCGACGCTATGGAAGTCACCGCCCTTACGGCAGGCAGCAATGTCGCCCTGCTGGTGGAACAGGCCAGACGCTACCACCCAAAACTTGCCGTCATTACCGACGAATCACTTTATGGTGAATTGAAAGAAGCGCTGAAAGGCACCGGCATCCAGACCGCCGCAGGGGAAAAAGCCGTCATTGAAGCGGCTTCCATGCCATCAGGGATCGTTATGTCGGCCATTGTCGGCGCTGCCGGGCTAAAACCGACGCTGGCCGCCATCCAGTCTGGGAACACCGTTGCGCTTGCCAATAAGGAATGCCTCGTATGCGCCGGGGAACTGGTGATGAACGAAGTCAAAAAACATAGCGCGACGCTGATCCCGGTCGATTCCGAACACAGTGCAATTTTCCAGTTGTTTGATGAACGCCGCCCGGAACAGGTGGAACATGTCACCATCACTGCGTCCGGCGGCCCTTTCCGCACCTGGACCACTGAGCAGATGAAGGACGTCACACCCGCGCAGGCGATCAAGCACCCCAACTGGGCGATGGGCGCAAAAATTTCCGTCGATTCGGCAACGCTTATGAATAAAGGACTGGAACTGATCGAGGCGTTCCACCTCTTTCCCTTTGAAGCCAATCAATTGAAAGCACTCATTCACCCGCAATCCATTATCCATTGCCTCCTCCACATGGTGGACGGCTCGGTGCTGGCGCAGATGAGCCTGCCCGATATGTGCACGCCGATCGCCTATGCCCTGTCATGGCCGGAGCGCATCAACGCACCGGTTAAAAAACTTGACCTCGCCGCAATCGGAAAACTTGAATTTGAAACGCCGGATACAGAACGTTTCCCTGCTTTACGCATTGCCCGCGAGGCGCTTGTGGCTGGTGGCAATGCCCCCACAGTCCTCAATGCCGCCAACGAAATCGCTGTAAACCGCTTCCTGAAAGGCGATATCGGATTCCTCGATATTGTCACAGTGATTGACAAAAGCCTGCAGGCGATAGAAAATCAGCGGCTTGTAACCCTTGACGACGTACTCGCCTGCGATGCGCAGGCGCGGCGTTACGCGGAGACCGTTTAATGGATGTTGCTTTACATTTTTTCCACAGCCTGTGGTCGTTTTTTATCGTCCTCAGCGTTATCGTTTTCTCCCATGAATTCGGCCATTATATTATCGCCAAATGGTGCGGGGTGAAGATCGTGGCGTTTTCCATCGGCTTTGGCAAAGAACTGGTGGGATGGAACGATAAATCGGGCACGCGCTGGAAAATCGCTGCCCTGCCGCTCGGTGGCTATGTCAAGATGTTCGGCGACGCCTCCGCCGCCAGCAATACCGATGAAGACGCCATCGAGCAGATGAGCGAAGAAGAAAAAAAAGTAACCTTCCACCACAAGCCCCTGTACAAAAAAGCCGCCATTGTCGCCGCCGGGCCGATAGCGAACTTCATTTTGACCATCCTGATTTTCACCTATTTTATTATGACGGTAGGGTTGCCTTCCGCTGAACCTATCGTCGGGCAGATTATGCCCGGTTCCCCCGCGCAGACGGCTGGGCTCAGGCCCGGTGACCGCATCACCAAAATAAATGAAGATGTAGTCACCAGTTTCAACGACATCCCCTACCTCATTTCAACCAACCTCGGTACGCCGGTGACGTTGCTGGTACAGCGCGAAACAAAGGAATTGACCATTACACTCACGCCTAAGGAAGTGGAAGACGACGACGGGCTGGGCAATAAAATCAAGCATCCGGTGATCGGCATCAAGAGCAGCGATATTAAATATAATGAAGTTGGGCTGGTCAGGGCACTGGGCGAGTCCGTACACCGCACGTACATGCTCTGCACTTCCACCTTAAAGGTCATCGGCCAGATGGTTACTGGTAAACGCGGTGCCGCCGACATGAAAGGCCCGATCGGCATCGCCCAGTTATCGGGACAGGCAACGGGTAAGGATTTTAATACGGTATTATGGCTGATCGCCATGCTGTCGGCTAATCTTGGGTTGGTGAATTTATTTCCTATCCCGGTACTCGACGGAGGCCATCTCGCCTACTACGCCGCCGAAGCGGTCAGCGGCCGCCCGCTTGCACAGAAAGTGCAGGAATACGGTTTCAAGCTTGGGTTTGTCATCCTCTTTACACTGATGACATTTACCATTCTCAATGATTTGGGGAAATTATTTTAGGCAAAAACTCCTTCCCCTTCTCAGGGGGAAGGTTGGGATGGGGGTTAACTTGACTCAAGAGTTAAGAATAACCCCCTCCTTAATCCTCCCCCTAAAAGGGGGAGGAAACTGTCGAATTGGCTGCAAAAATTAAGGCCGCCCCTTTGTTCCCCCCTGTTGTTCAGGGGAGAGGGACGGCCTTTTTTATCGGGTGTCAGTAGGGGATTAATAAAAACCCCACAAGCCCGAGAATAAACACCAGCAGGGCGATCCATGCCCAATACTTTCGGTATTTTTTGTTACCGAAGACCGCGATAATCCCCATCGAGATAGCAATCCCGACGAGGCCGTAGCCAATCAGGCTCTTCACGAAATTTCCTCCGAAAAAGGAACTCTGCACTGAACAGTAAAAGTAAAGGCCGCCCCCTTGTCCCTGTTGGGATTGGGGAAGCGGCCTTTTTTGACGTGTGTGACCCTGCCGAAAGGCGGGGTCATTTGGGGGCGAAGGCGCAATAACCGCCTACACCCATCATCACCGCCCCCACCCAATACAGTACCTTGGCGGTGCGTGGGAGGCTCTTCTTGACGAAGAGAGAGCCTACCACGGTAAAACTACCACCAAGAAAGGCATACATTCCCAGTTGAGGCACATTCATTCTCCTAAAAGGAGGACTCTCGCATCCGGGGGGCAAAGCCCTTGCCGAATTTGGACCCTGATCAGCAAGCTGAACAAAAGGGTCCAGCGAGAAGAAGGGTAATTGGAACGGTCACTTTATATTAAAAAATGATTAACAGCAAGATTTTTTAGAAGCTTACCCCTTTTTCCCCTTGCGGGCGCGCCTGAGTGCCACTTTGGCGGTAAACATGCCCTGCGGGGCGACGGGTTCCGGGCCCGGGGCTATTGGGGGAGGTGTTTTTGGCGATTTGCCCTCGCTACGTTTTATTTTTGGTATATTTTCTTTACATTCAATAAGATATTTCGCATCCTGATTGAGTTCTATTTTAAGGACGTGTTTGACCATACGCTCTTTGGCAAGGCGATCAGCGCAATAGATCATGATATAAAGCTTGCCGGGATTGGGGATAGAAACGCGCGGAAACTGCTCATGCAATAGGTTCAGTTCCGCCTGCGCTGCCTCCATCGTCGGATAGACCTTGCCTTTGCGGATAGCGCGCATCACCGGGTGCCCCCAGTTAGGGTTATCCCTTTTTACCTGCGCGCGCTGCGGATGCAGCTTGATCGGCGTATCCAGTTTGGTGGCATAGAGCTGCCATTTGCCAGTCATTTCCCTATAAGTAATAACAGCGAAATGACCAATCCCTCCTTGGGCTTTATCGTCCTCGCTTACCGCATAGCCCTTGATCCATAAATGCAACGAAGGATGCGATGCGTTAGGTATTTGCTGTTTCGAAGGGATGAAATGCTGCCGCAACATTTCCAGGCATGCCCGCGCATCCTCTTCATTGGTGAAGCGATACATCTCGTGTACCACCGCGGCAATGGTGGGATGGTTAATGCTGGCGTAACGTTTCTGGTTTTTGTCCATAAGGCTGCTTATATAATGTTGCGTTACCATTGACAAGATTTACGCTTGATTTAACGTATTTTTTGACGCATGACTACTACTTTGAATGAGAAGACTCACTTGATTGGGTGATAATGCGTAACTGTTCCATAGTTTCAGTGGCCGTATGGGGGCTATTGCTGTCAGGTTCTGTGATCTCGCCGGTTTGGGCAGAGCCAGTACAGGAGCCCAGTGCCGCAACAGAAAACATCTCTGGCGGGAAGATCGGCAGTATCCGCGTCGAAGGCGTGCAGCGCATCGAAAAGGCAACGGTCTTATCCTATCTCGGCCTCAAGCCAGGCGATGATTTCAGCCCGGTGGAAATCAACAATGGCCTGAAAAACCTGTTCGCGACCGGATTTTTTGCCGATGTCAAATTACTTCGACAGGGCGATACGCTGATTATCAATATCGTTGAGAACCCCGTGATCAGTAAAGTCGCATTTGAAGGCAATGACCGCATCGAAGCGAAAGACCTGGAAAAAGAACTGGAATTAAAGTCACGCTCGATTTATTCGCGTGACAAGGTGCAAAGCGACGTTAAGCGCATTCTGGATATTTACCGCCGCAGCGGACGCTATAACGCCGCCGTTGACCCAAAAATCATCAAACAGGACCAGAACCGCGTCGATCTGGTCTATGAAATAACAGAAGGCCCTGTCGCCAAAGTCGAAAAAATACGTTTTATCGGTAATGACCATTTTGATTCCGAGACCCTGCGTAAATCCATACGCACCGAAGAAACACGCTGGTACAAATTTTTATCGGACAACGATAAATACGACCCTGACCGCCTCCAGTTCGATGAGGAGTTGCTGCGCCGTTTCTATACCAACGAAGGGTTTGCCGATTTCCAGGTTAAATCCGCCAACGCGGAACTTTCAGATAAGCATGATGCATTTTACCTGACCTTCGTGGTCGAAGAAGGCGTGCAATATAACTTTGGCGATGTCAAAGTGGCGAATGAACTGCAGGGCAAGGACAAGCCTGACCTTGATAAATTCATCACCACCAAAAAAGGCGACAAATATGACGCCAGCAAGGTGGAATCGTCCATCGACGCCATGACCAAAGAACTTGGCAACCACGGGTATGCCTTTGTCGATATCCAGCCTAAGCTTGACCGTGACCACGACAAGAAAATCGCTACCCTTACCTATACCATCAAACCCGGTCCGCGCGTCTATATTGAACGTATCAATATCACGGGTAACTTACGCACCGTGGACGATGTCGTACGCCGAGAATTCCGCCTTAAGGAGGGCGACCCTTATAACACCGCTCTGCTCCAGCGCACCGAGCAACGTATAAATAACCTGGGGTTCTTTGAAAAAGTGACCGTGAAAAACGAACCTGGCAGCGCTCCGGATAAGACGGTCGTCAATGTCGATGTCAAAGAAAAATCCACCGGCGAAATCAATCTTGGCGCCGGCTATTCAACCACCGATGGCCCGCTGGCTAATTTCGGCGTGGCCGAACATAACCTGCTTGGCCAGGGTTATGACTTACGAACCAACTTTGTCCTGGCCGAGTACCGCCGGTCGGCTGAACTGGGCTTTACCGATCCCTATTTCCTCGACCGCGAACTGGCCGCCGGTTTCGATATCTACCGCACCTACCAGGATTTCTCGCAGGAAAGTTCGTATATCAGTAACGTCACCGGTACGAACATCCACATGAGTTACGCTTTGCAGGAAAAACTGCAGCATACTGTTTATTACACCATCCACCAGAACACTATTTCTGATGTGCCAGTCACTGCCTCTGACTTCATTAAGGAGCAGGAAGGAACCTTCCTTACCTCCGCCGTTGGGCATTCTCTGGCGTATGATCAGCGTGACAACAGTAAAAGCCCTACCAGCGGCTATTTTGCCAGTATTTCAGAAGAAGTCGCCGGACTGGGTGGCAATTCAAAATACCTGAAGCATGAGGTAAAGGCCAGTTACTATTACCCGATAGAACCTAAATGGGTGGTAAGCACGCTGGGATCAGGCGGCTATATTTATGGCTTTTCCTCAAACGGCATCCTTATTAACGACCGCTTCTTCCTCGGCGGCGACAGCCTCCGCGGCTTCGAGATCGCCGGTGTCGGCCCACGCGATATTACTACCAATGACGCGTTGGGCGGCAATGCTTATTATTCCGGTACGGTGGAACTTAAATTTCCCCTGGGACTTCCCGATGAGTTAGGTGTTGCCGGAGCCGTATTCAGCGATTTCGGCAGCCTGTGGCGCGCCGATGACACGGGTGCTAACGTATTTGACCAGAACCTCCTCCGTGTATCGGTTGGCGGAGGTGTGCTGTGGGCGTCGCCATTCGGCCCGATCCGGATTGACCTCGCCGACGCAGTGCGTAAAGCCAAGGAAGACCGCACCCAGATTTTGAACTTTAGTTTTGGGACACGTTTCTAATTTATTTCAACTTAATTGAGTGAAAGGCACGAACTATTATGAAAACGAATTATTTTTACAGCGCTATTATAGCGGTGGCATTGGTTTATACGCTTCCGGCCAACGCCGATACCTCCGGCAATTCGATTGCCGTGGTGAATATCCAGGAGATTATGCGCGATTCCAGCGCCGCAAAAGATGTACGCTCACAGCTTGAAGAAAAATCCAAAGGCTTCCAGGCAGATATTTCCAAAAAGCAGGAACAACTCCAGAAAGAAGATCAGGATCTGGGAAAACAGCGTAGCGTATTGTCAAAATCCGCGTTTGATGAAAAAGCCCGCGCCTTCAGTAAAAAAGCCACCGATGCCCAGAAAGAGGCGCAATCAAAAAAAGCCATGCTTGATGGTGCCTTTGAACATGCGCTGAACGACATCCAGAAAGCCGTCACCGATATCATTGGCGATATGGCGAAAGAAAAAGGATTTTCCGTTACCATGCCAACGTCGCAGACACTCTATTACGACCCAAAAATGGATATTACCTCCGAAGTACTGTCCAAGCTCAACCAGAAACTTCCCAAGCTTGATGTCCAGTTCGCTTCTGAAGCCCCCAGCAGTTCATCCAGCGATGATTCTGACAGCTCAGACTCAAAAAGCAAAAAGAAGAAATAACCATGCCGGGGGAGTCATAAGTAACGTATAAAATATGTAATGGCTCCCCATGGTTGACAGTCGTTTTTTTTCCAGCATTGGTTCCGTATATTTACGTGACATCGCATCGCTCACCGGGGCAAGCATAACCATGGCTTCCGGTGCGCGCGGCGATGAGAACCGTCCCTTCACCAACGTTGCCCCCCTTGATCGCGCACAGGAACACGACATCAGTTTCCTCGATAATGTTAAATATATTGATATGTTCGCAACCAGCCAGGCTGGGGCGTGTTTCATCCGTCCCAAATATAAAGAGCGCGCACCAGCGGGAATGATCCTGCTGGTCACCGAGGACCCTTATTACGCTTACGCACTCACCACCCAGCATTTCTATCCCGAACCGAAAGTGGAAGCGGGCATTTCACCACTGGCTTCCATCGCCAAAACTGCTGTGATCGGCAAAGGCGTGCGCGTTGATGCCGGGGCTGTCATTGGTGAGAATGTTACCATAGGGGACAGCAGCTGGATCGGGGCAAACACCGTCCTCGCCCCGAGCGTGAAAATCGGCAGCCATACCCGCATCGGGGCATTATGTACCTTAAGCCATACTATTGTTGGAAACCGGGTTGTTATCCATCGCGGGGTGCATATCGGCCAGGATGGGTTCGGTTTTGCTCCTTCGCCCAAAGGTATCCTCAAAGTCCCGCAAATGGGACGCGTACTCATTGGAAACGATGTGGAAATCGGCTCCGGCACGTGCATTGACCGGGGAGCAGGCCCGGATACAACCATAGGCGATTTCACCAAGATTGATAACCTCGTGCAAATTGGCCATAATGTCCAGATTGGGAAATACGTGATTATTGTTGCGCAATGTGGTATCTCCGGTAGTACGCAGATTGATGACGGTGTCCAGATCGGTGGCCAGGTGGGGGTAGCCGGACATCTGAAAATCGGCGCCGGGGCAAAGCTTGCAGCGCGTTCGGGACTGATGCACGATGTGCCTGCGGGCGAAACCTATGGTGGCGCACCAGCAATCCCGGCGAAAGAATGGCGTCGGCAAATGGTAGCTATAGGAAAATTGGGTAAGAAAAAAGAACTATTGGATGAGTGACTATGGAGAATACACAGGTTAAAGCTGAGAATACGCAAACTAAAGTAATGAGGCAGCCCGTGATTGATGTTGAACGAATCATGCAGATGATTCCGCACCGTTATCCATTCCTGATGATTGATAAAATCATCGAAATGGTTGATGGCGAATATGCTATCGGCGTGAAAAACGTCAGCATCAACGAGCAGCATTTCATCGGCCATTTTCCCGGTAAACCGGTAATGCCGGGTGTGTTGATTATTGAGGCGATGGCGCAGACATCCGCCGTGCTGGTGGTGCATACGCTGGGCAAGGATGCGGAAGGTAAACTGGTCTATTTCATGTCGATCGACGAAGCGAAATTCCGCAAGCCCGTTGGCCCCGGCGATACCCTGCATATCCGCGTCGACAAGCAGCAAAGCCGCCGCAATGTCTGGAAATTCGCCTGTATCGCTACTGTGGATGGCGTCAAGGTCGCCGACGCCATGGTCTGCGCCATGATTGTGGATTGATAAAATGGTTATTAGTCATGAGTCATGGGTCATGAGTAAAAATCGTCATACTAGCTATACCCATAACCAACAACCAACAACCCATGACTAACCTTATGAACATCCACCCCACCGCCATTATCGCCAAAACCGCAAAGATAGCCGCCGATGTAGGGATCGGCCCCTACTGCGTGGTCGATGGCAACGTCGCTATCGGTTCGGGTACAAAGCTGGTATCGCACGTATCGGTCAGCGGCCACACCACCATCGGCAAAAACTGCACTGTTTATCCTTTCTCTTCCCTCGGCCACCCGCCGCAGGACCTGAAATTCAAGGGCGAAAAATCTGAACTAGTCATCGGCGACCATTGCACCATCCGCGAACACGTAACCATGAATCCGGGCACCGAGGGTGGTGGATTGCTCACATCCGTCGGTAGCCATTGCCTGTTTATGGTGGGCGCGCATGTGGCGCATGATTGCCGAGTGGGAAACCGCGTCATCATGGCCAATAACGCCACGCTCGGCGGGCATGTAGAAGTCGGCGACCATGCTATTATCGGCGGCCTTGCCGCTGTTCACCAGTTCGTCCGCATCGGCCCGCACGCTATCATTGGCGGCATGTCCGGCGTTGAACACGACGTCATTCCTTTCGGCTCGGTCATGGGCGAACGCGCAAATCTAGCTGGCCTGAACCTGGTAGGATTAAAACGCCAGGGCTTCGACCGCGACACCATCCACGCGCTGCGCAATGCCTATAAAATGCTGTTTGAGGAAGAAGATGGAACACTGGTGGAACGCGCCCTCAAAACCCGCGAGAATTATGGTGCAATCGCCGAAGTCATGCAGGTTCTCGCTTTTGTAAATGACAAGGGATCGCGTTCCTTATGCGTACCAAAATCCCTCTCGCAGGATACGCCGCAAGCCGCATGAGCGCTGCCCCCCCTGCACTACTTGGTATCATCGCAGGCAGCGGCAGGCTCCCGATCCAACTGGTGGAAACATGCCAGACCAGCGGGCGGCCTTTTTTTGTGCTGGCATTGGAAAATCATGCCGACCTTAAAGCGATACAAAATGTTCCGCACACCGTCGTGAGGCTTGGCGCCGTCGGTGAAGCGCTATCGCACCTGCGAAAAGCCGGTGCGAAAGAACTGGTGCTGGCCGGAAGCGTCAAGCGCCCTAACTTCAGTGCCCTGCGCCCCGATATGGCCGGAGCTAAATTGCTGGCACGCATTGGCGCAGCGTTCCTGTCGGGCGACGATGCGGTGCTCCGCAGCGTCATCACCTTCCTCGAAGAAGAAGGCTTCAAAGTAGTCGCTTCCAATGACATCTTAAGCGACCTGATCGCGCCTTCGGGACAACTTGGGACAATCAAGCCAGACACACAGGCCGAAGCCGATATAGCACACGGCCTGAAAGTCGTGCGTATGCTTGGCCAGCTCGATATCGGCCAGGCGGCGATTGTGGAAAAAGGTTATGTGCTTGGAGTGGAGGCCGCCGAAGGTACCGATGCGCTGATTGAGCGTTGCCGGTTACTCAAACGTGAAGCGAATGGCGGCGTCCTTGTTAAAATGTGCAAGCCCGGACAGGAAGAACGGGTCGACCTGCCTGCCATCGGCATCTCCACTATAGAAAAAATAGCGGCGGCAGGATTTAAAGGTATTGCCGTGGAAGCAACAGCCAGTATCATCCTCGACAGGCCAACAGTCATTGCCAGGGCTGACGCTTTAGGCATATTTGTGGTAGGGGTAACATCATGACGGATGATAAACCACTGGTCATTTACCTTATTGCCGGTGAGGCCTCCGGTGATTTACTGGGCGCACATTTAATGAAGGCACTCCGGAAACAAACTTCCCGCCCCATCACGTTTCTTGGTATCGGTGGCCCAAGGATGATCGAAGAGGGACTAAGCAGCCTGTTCCCTTTTTATGAACTTTCCATGCTCGGCGCCATCGAAATCCTGCCGTTTTTATTCAATATCGCTGCCCGTATCCGCATGACCGTAGAAGATGTCAATTCCAAAAATCCGGATGTGATGATTACTATTGATTCCCCAGGTTTTACCCTGCGCGTGGTTGAACGCCTGCGTCAGGAAAAACCACCCCTCAATTGTAAGTTTGTGCATTACGTCGCCCCAACCGTGTGGGTATATAAACCTGAGCGCGCCGCACTATGCGCCAGGCTTTTCGACCATATGCTGGTATTGCTCCCGTTTGAACCGCCTTATTTTAAAAAAGCAGGGCTTGCCTGCACCTGGGTGGGGCATCCCATCGTAGCTGAAACATCGACAGGTGACGCGGCCGCCTTCCGCCAGAAATTTGAAATACACCCGGATGCCACATTATTCTGCCTGCTGCCGGGAAGCCGGCAAGGCGAAGTTAAAAGACATATGCCTATATTCGCGCAGGCAATTACCCTGCTGGCCAGCCAATTCCCCGACCCGGCAATGGTCGTAGCCGTACCTGCCAATGTCATGTCTTCTATTGCACCATTTTTTGAAGGCTGCCCTTTCCGCGCCGTGGTCACTGCCAATGACGAGGACAAAAAAAATGCCATTGCCGCCAGCCAGATCGCCATTGTAAAATCGGGTACGGTAGCGCTGGAAGTTGCCATGGCAAACGTCCCGATGGTCGTTACCTACCGCGTACATCCGTTATCGGCATGGTATTTACGACGCAAGGTGCTGATAAAAAATGCAAACCTTGTCAATATTTTAGAAGGCGAAGAAATCATTCCGGAATTACTGCAGGAACTTTGTACTCCCATCATGCTCGCCAGCGCCTGTGCCGACCTGTTGACCAACCCCGCTCGTCAGGAATTACAGAAAAGCAAAGAAAAATCCGCCTTGAACCAGCTTTTGCTTCCGGGTAACGAAATCCCAAGCGAAAAAGCGGCTAAAACAATCATGAAGCTTTTGTCTATCAGCAAATAATCCATATTGTTTTTTTAGAAAAATTTAAAACAAAACTTCCTTGCGTTAAGCTAACAATATAATCTAAAATATGGGTCGGCTTCGTTTATTTTGCCGATTGAGCTGTTGCTTGATCGTAAAACCTTATTTATTGTGCCAAACGGAATGACTAAGAAACTTTATAACAACAATAAATCAGGGGCCAAAAATTCAGGGGCCAGAAAACCAGAGGCTATTGCCCCGCGATGGCAGGTATTTCTCCTTACCTCCTACCTTACGACGTTATCAAGCCATAATGAATTTACAGAAATAAAACAGCAGGACAGTGGCGAGGCAAAGCGCAACGACCCATTGGTGCTGAATACGCATCAATATGGGCTGAATACGATGCCTTTTCAGCAGATAGTGAAGAATTTCTTTGAAATTGCAGACATCCTGATACCGCAAGCTAACGCTACCTCAGATTCGCCACCATCACCATCACCGACATCACCGACATCACCAACATCACCAACATCGCCGGCATCGCCGACATCGCCGACATCGCCACCATCGACAGACTCACCGCCGCCACCACCATCACCACCGTCACCACCATCACCACCGTCACCACCGTCACCACCACCGTCACCACCACCACCGCCAGACTCACCACCGTCACCACCACCGCCGCCGCCACCACCGCCACCGCCGCCGCCGCCACAGCCGCACCCGAACCCGAACCCGACGCCAATGCCAGAACCAACGCCAGATCCCTGCCAAGCTCCAAACCCTTGTGCAATACGGCAACCCGCCATAGCCTATTATCCTGCCATGCCAATGGATACACGCTACAGGGATATGTGCGTCTCAGGCGCAAATCAACCGGCATCAATCTACAGTCCTTATACCGGTGAAATTCAAGACATTGCGACTGAAGATGATGACCTGGCCACCTCCTCCGGTGATATGGATGCTATCAACAACATGACTGGTAACGGTTATGGGCCCAGGCCATTATCGATATACGACCAGTTTTACGAGGGTGTGGTACTCGGAGCAAAACCGCCAGGCGTCGGCGGCGGCAGAAGCATAGGTAGCTATGACGAAACTATCCCATTAACTAGGGATAATCCCTCTCTAATGAATGGAAGCGGAGAAGGAAGCGGTAGCGGCTACGGTATTATCCCATTGACAAAAGGGGCTGCCCACACAAGCAGCAACACAAGCAGCGGCTGGGGCGGCGGCGGCGGGGATTATCCCCCTGCCAACACCTGTATGCCGATACGTGATACGGCAAAGATCAATCCCGTCCCATCAGATGCGACCCTGGCTTTTGCGTACTATCTAAATATGGATGACACAGAGAATTACGATTCGAGTTTGGTCACCAGCCGTAATCCAGATATCTATGGATCTTACGACTTCTATAAAAACGTTGCATTTTTTATGAATGGTGTAGTGGGATGCCCAGGCAACCAGCTCGTCTATGTCAACCCACCGGCTTTCAACCGCGATACCATTCCCCAGCGCCTTGCCTTCAGGCAGTTCCAGGCCGAGTGGTGTTACAGGTTCTTCCTGCTAAGCCATGATACCAATCCAATGTTCACGATGGAAAGGATAGGTATCGAAACCCGTGATCCGCTGTCGAAACCAGATCCGATACGCTCCTACCTGAACAATTGCCAGCCCCTGGTGAACGGCAAGGATTCAATGATGATCGAATTCAACGCGACGGATAAATTAACCGACAGGGATAAGAAGAGCGGGTTTGCCCCCGTATTTGCGTACCAGCTTTCGGGAGCGGGAAGCAACACATCATACGATGTGATGAATGAAGATGAATATCTCCTTAGCGACATCGTTCAGGAGTTATGGAATAACAATTTTACAATGAATGGTGGCAACAGCATAGCAGCCAATCCCCTGTACAAACTGCAAAATCCCTATCCATTTCCATTCCCGGCAACAGACCTGCCTTGCATTCAGAACCAATTCGCTACCCTCGTCCCCGGCTCCCCCCCCTCACCTATTGGGTGCAGCCGTCATGACTCGACTGCTGATTCATGCCCACCCAAATATCCATTGCCAAATGATTTTTTTTCCCCCCTGCCGAAAACGACGCCTTATTACTGCCCTAATGTTGAAAAAATTACCGCGCCGGCAGACAATCCTTACACCCCGCGCGAGAAAACGTATAAACCGGTGCAGGGTGACCTTAAAGGTACCGACCGCCATTATTCTGACAGAACTTCTATATGCATACCAGACCCGCTCCTGCCATCATGCAGCACGACGTATGTCGGCTACACCGACTGGAGCACTATTCCGAGTTATCCCGAAGGCGGGCTGTGCGCGTCAGTTTATGCTCCTGAGGGTAATGCGCCATCTTGGATTGCCCCCAATGAATATCCGGTGGAATGCGCAATCGTACCCGTGGATATCCTTACGTTCCGGGCCAGGGCGTTCCATAGCTGTATTATGCAGCGTATCAATTTTAACCTGAACACGTTTGTGGACGATTGGCTTTCCTGGGGTATATACCCCGGTTATGCAACAGAACTTACGCATTGGGATAACACCGGCTGGCCTAATCCGTGTATGACACGATTCTGGGAAAACGATAACCCTTGCGTCTGCCAGCTTAAACTTAGCATCCAGCAATGCTGCCATATGATAATTAAGGATGTAGTACCGGCTAACTTCATTAAATTCCGTGCCAAGGAAGGGCTGCGGTACCCGCGCGTCTCAGGCTGCCCGGTAATCTGGCCCACCTGGGGTATTAACCCTAACGCTGGCGGTCCCTACCTTAATCCTTCCCCATCCCCGGACCCTCTCTTTGGGAAGCCTACCGACCATGTTATTGACGACTGGTTCACCTATATCCCCGCTGCCGATATGTTCTCAGGCGGCTCCACCGCACTGCAATCGGCAATGTATGTCACGCAGGAACTCAATATGTGCGGTTCCGGCCTTAACTCTGAGCCAGCAGATTACCTGTTCAGCAAGTATTTTGAAGGATACACTCAGACACCCGACCCTATGGATATCTTTTACAATCCTGAGTGGCCTACGACTCCCTGGTTGTGCACTTTCCCACCTGATTGCTTCCTGGGGTACCATATGCCTTATATGCGCTGGTGGGATACGGGCGTTTCCGATGGCAACCCGCGTCATGGCGGCAGCTTCACGAATGTTATGGGCGGTTTTGATACGCTGATTGGTGTCGGCCGTGAAGAAATCACGCTCCGGGATCAATATGTTACCAGTAAGTTATTCCAGCAGGCACAAAACCTCCCTGCCAGTGGCGATGATCCCGATGTAGGCGTATGGACGCCGATAGATGATGGTGGCGGCAGCGGTATGGTCAATCCACGCACATCCCAAATGGGCCGGATTGGCGGCCTGCCTGAACTCTATGGCCACGCCATGTGGTCAATTCGTAACGACAATGACTTCTGCATTACCCGCTTTGAAAAAGGGATGAAACTGGGCAGCGCCGAAAACTTTGCGCTGGCGAAAGCTGGCAGCGGATACAATAGCCGTGGATACAATAATCCACCTGCTAAAAAAATAGTGGGAAGTCCATGGGCATGGTCGCTTGGCTGGCGCGGCTACATAACAACACCGCAAGTGGCCAATCAGTTCCCTAACCTGTTTAGCTCCAGTGGAGCCGTAAGTAGTTCGGGAGCACTGATCCAGGGCGGTCTGGATAATGCCCTCAGAGGCGATATTATATGGTATACCATCCCTGGGCTGCCGCCGCGTATAGCCTTTGTCACTACTACGGAAACAGATCCTGGTGCCGGGTTGAACTGGGTTGACGTACAGTTCTGGGATCAGGGGAAATTACCAACCTCAGCTTACAGTACCATTATGTCAGGCATTGGGCCGATACGCCGGATTTATAAGACTGAGGTACCACCTCAGGAACAGCAGACAGTATGTAATTACACCTTGCGTGCCCTCACCGCCGGTACCGGTTATGGTGGCGGCTCCACAACCCCCTACGGTGGAGCTGACTACAGCGGCAGTACTTGTTCGAATGCCGCCGACGATGGACTGGACCCAAACACTTGCATAGACCTCAATTGCCAACCCTCCTGCGTCGATGACGATTATCATTCATGCGTTCTCCCGAATGGCCTGTGGAGTCAGGTTCAGATTTACCGCAGTAGTTTCGACATAGAGGAGTGTACAGGAACGCCGACCTTTACCGGTGGTCCTGCCCCACTCTGCGGCGGTTCGCCATGTATTCTGAACCCGCTCACCTATGACTTTCAAATACCTCTGTCCAGCATCGGTGTTATTTTGCAAAATGAGAGTAGTCTTGTAGATGCCAATATGTGGGCGAAATGCGTGGCCGATGGTACGGATCCACCGCCATCCTGGTCGTCGAACAACGAGTATAACGGAAACCTTACCGGCCAGAAACTGCAAATCTTCTTCTGCGCTCCATTCTGGGGCAACTGCTCGCAGGAAGGTAATGTCGGATTTTATTAGTCAGGCTGAATCGAATTCCCCAATTCTTGCGAACCGGGGCACAGTTTACGTTGGGTTAAATGTGCATTCCGAAGTGTAGGGCAGCCAGGTAGATTATGATCGTGAACGCAACCAGCGCTCCGCTTCCATACGTTCTTCCGGCGTGCCAATATGCAGCCAGTTTCCATCATGCACCAATCCACGGACGCGCCGTAATGTCCCGTCGCTGCCCATGCCTTGATTATAGAGCACATTCGTGGAAAATGCACCTTCGGGGCCAGCGCCGAAAAAACGGGGGTGAATCATCTGGACGCCGGTAAAAACAAACGGTGCCGCGACTCCTTCCCGAGGGCGGCGCAAGTGTCCATCTTCACCCATAAAAAAATCGCCTTTACCAACATACCCTACCGCATCGGCGACAGGATGCAGCAGCAACAGCGCATCCATATCCTCATCATCCCACGCCTGCGCCATGCGCTGCAATGTTGGTGTCCGTCCATTGAGGCAGATAGTATCGCTGTTTAAGGAAAAAAACGGATTGCTTCCTAATAAAGGCAATGCTTTTTTGATGCCGCCGCCTGTTTCCAGCAACGCTTCCTCCCGCGAAATCCGGATAACGGGTGTGGTACGTTTTGCCAGATGCGCTTCAAGAAGCTCAGCTTTGTAGAAGCTATTGACAACCACCTCTTCTACCCCCGACGCCACCAGCCAGTTAAGCGCGTGGTCGATCAGCGTTACCCCCGCCACCGTCACCAGCGGCTTGGGCAGGTGATCGGTGAGTGGCCGCATGCGCGTCCCCAGGCCCGCCGCCAGCACCATAGCCCTACCCCGCACTGGTTGCGGGGTCCGATCATATCCTATAGCGCTCATGCAGATACCAGACCCCGCCCATTCTTATCAAAGAAGCTTGGGTGCGGGGATGTGCGCCGGTCGTTTGGCACATGCTTATCCAGCCATTGTTTCAGAGGCGCGAGTAACGGATGTTTTACATCGTGTTCAAGATGCTTCCACACACGCGGCAGAAAATTCAGGTAGGAAAATTTTCCATCACGCACAGCAAGGCGGGAAAAAATCCCGATTATTTTACAATTGCGCTGCGCCCCAAGCACAGCGTAGTTACTTAGAAAACGTACGCGGTTTACGCCTGTAGCAGTGATATAAAAATCCAGCATGGCGTTGGCCAGAGCAATAGGCACATCACGCCTCGCGTCTTCCAGTAACGATACCATATCATAAGCAGCATCACCATACACCCCATCCTGAAAATCCAGAAGCCCTACACGCTTATGATGGACCCGCTCCGGCAGCCACATAAGATTATCGGCATGGTAATCGCGGTGCACCCACACATTGGTGGCAAGGTTGGCCTGTAACAGTATATCTTTCCAGATGCCCATATATTCATCGCGTAAAGCGGCGGCTTTTTCTGTGCCCAACACCTGCGGCAGGTACCAGTCAGGGAATAGAGCAGCTTCTTTAAGTAAAAGCATTTCATCATAGCGTGGCAACACCAGCCGGTCCGGTTTGGTAAAGCCTGCGGCGCTGTCATGCCACTTCGCCAGAACCTCTATGGCAGCAGTGTAGAGCTCTTCTTCCTTTTCGGGGTTGTTTTTCAATATCGCGGTAAATGAATCATCACCAAGATCTTCCAGCAGCAAAAATCCCTGCCCTTCATGGCGAGCGTGGATAAAAGGCGCGCTGAAACCATGGTCATATAAAAATTCCGCCGCAGCGATAAACGGGCGCACATCTTCCTTCTCCGGAGGCGCGTCCATCAGCATGGCGGATTCATCCGGGGTTCGCAGGCGAATATAACGGCGGAATGATGCATCCCCTGCCAGCGGATGTAACTTTGCGCCTCTGAACCGGGTACTGGACAAAAAATCGTTTATCTGCTCCAGCCGGGCGGGAGCGATGGTTGTAGAAGTTGGTTTCATCATATAGTAATTCCTTTAATTCTATCTTCCCATATTGAAGCCAACCCGGCAAAGGTAAAATGCCGGCTGCCGGGAACATCGCCTGCGCGAATGGCCACATCAAGCGCTTCCCTCGGCAATACCGGGCGGGCGATAACCGGCCATTCAATCAGCGTAATACCTGATTGCAACGCTTCGTCCAGACCAATTTCATCCAGTTCTTCCAGAGCCTCCAGCCGGTATAAATCAAAATGCCAGATCATCGGGCCATTATTATTGGGATAGGTTTGCAGCAATGGAAATGTTGGGCTTATCACCTCCATACATCCGGGGTTCAGCCCCCGGATAAATCCCCGGGCAAAACTGGTCTTGCCCGCCCCAAGCTCGCCATCCAGTAAAATACAGTCCCCTGCCCTGCATTGTTTTGCAAGTGCTGCTGCCAAAGCATGGGTTTCAGCCTCACTAGAAGTTATAAAAGATTTATTGTATTGCAAGTCCAGCTACCATTGCGCCTGAAAAATTACCCTCGCTCATCAATCCACGCCATCTGGATTGCTTCTAAAATCTTTTCATTACAAGCATCTGGTTTGTCAGTAAATTCTGGCAATCCACTCACCCATTTACGCAAATCGGTATAGCGAAGATTAACATTATCCGCTTCGGGATAAAGCTCTTCCATGCGTATGGCAATCTCCTGTATATCTACCCAGCGCATCGTTCCCTCATCCATTCTATTACAACACAGTACCTATACATATACCTAAAGTATGTTCAACTGACAACACAACCATTGAAACCTTCCAAAAAATCGTGCAATTTACTCCCCATGAATTTTAGCAGATTATTAATTCTCGCTGCAGCAGCGTGGGCAGGGACCTGGGTCTACAAGCTCCAGCACGTACCTGTTGACCCTAACTCAGATGGTTCGTCGGGTAATTCGTCAGAAAGTTCGTCAGATAGTTCGTCGGGGCACAGCTTTTTTTCCGATATTTACGGATCCGGAAGCCTGGCACGAACGGTGCGTAGCAGCACAAATAACCGCAACACAAATCCACCTTATGCAAACAATAAACCAGTAACAAAAGGGAATGGCAAGCCCGGTCTCACGCAACCGGTTGAGGATCTGGCGCCGGATGATATGGGCCTGCTTATGGCTTCCGCCAAAGGCGATAAAAACCTGGTGGAGCGCAGGCTGTCCATGCATGTAAAAGCTGACAGCCGCGATACGCTGCGCCGCACGCCACTGATGTACGCCAGTTGGAACGGCAACGACGATATCGCCAACCGGCTTATTGCGGCAGGCGCCCATCCCGAATTAAAGGACCGCATAGGTAATGACGCGTTTGACTATGCTGCCAGCCGGGGCTTAACCGACTCGCTTCATTTCCTGCTCCAGCGCACCCACACCCAGGATACTCAACATTACATGGAATATGCTCTCATCATGCAGGCCACCTATTCTGGCAATCCGGCGAGGTTGCCGGAAGGCACGGACAGACTGGCAGCAATCAACCATATCAACCCGGAAGGACAGGCCCCGTTGCATATCGCTGCCGGAAACGGCTCGATTGCGCTCATGCAGGCCATGCTCCACCGCGGTGCGCAGGTTGATATCACCAATGACAGCCGCCAGACACCACTGCATTGGGCAGCATGGAACAACCGGCCACAGGCCGTGCAATTGCTGCTTAACCAGGGAGCGGATATCAGCGCATCCGATTATTCCGGGAATACGCCACTGATACTGGCTGCGCAAAATAACGGTGCCGCAGCCGCACAGGTGCTGCTGGCGAGAGGTGCCGACCGGTATGCATCCAATAAAGACGGGAAAACAGCTGCCATCATTGCAGAAGACAGCGGATTTACATCGTTAGCAGAGTTACTGAAGTAACGCTATAATGGTGGGCGAATGGTGGGCGGGTTTTATTATTCTGCTAATTTTTTTTTGTTGCAATTAGTTATCATTGCTGAAATAATTTTTCCTGGTATAGAAAAATAACTGCCATTATATTAAAGAGGAGAAGACCATGGCTATTAATAATGCCACATCGCGTAAGGCTGATTCTACCCACGATGCGGTGCAACTGGCCATGATGCCGACGCAGTGGGGATCTCTTAAGGATATCGATGATGTCGAACCACTCAATCCTGACGATTACGCCTGTCTGGCCGAAGTGCGCGATGCACTTAAAAAGTATGGCAAAAGCGAACGTTTTGGCGTCGCCCTGTTACATAAGCATTTTGACATGGCAGACAACGAAGTGCTGCTTGAAAATACCGATCAGGAAAATCGTATCCAGACACTCCAGCCAATCTTAAAAGAAGAATTAGGTAAAGCGGTTGAAACCCTATGGGTTCTGAAAGAGGGACCCCTTGAATGCATGTCGGCATGTGAGCAGTGGTGTCGAACCGGTAATCTAGGTGATCATCTATATCCTTCCCACAGACACACACCCGAGCCCCACGAGTGAGTAATCTCCCCTGGGAGAAATCTTCCAATAAAAAAATACCGTAATTTACCGTAATTGAGGTAGTCTGCTGCCGTCGATTTATGGCTCACCTTTGTGATGTTTGGTGAGCGCAGGAATTATCTTACTATTCGTTAGGAAAATCAGGCAAAATCCGACACTGATAAAAATTCCTCGAAATCAGGATCATTCATGTTTCCCGGCAGGTTACATGCGGCTTCAGAGGCCTGAGCAATCTCCCGGCGGCGCATTTCCCATGACTTTGGCGTGGCCACCTCGACCATTTCTTCAAAAAATTCTTGCTTTCTCAGAGCATTACTGCGCATAACCGCCTCCCCTTATTTGGTTCAGGTAGTGAAAGTAGCACAAAACAGTAAAAAAATCCATAAGGATATGGTGCTTAAGGAATAATATAAGTCTATACTACTGTTTATGATCGTCTGCCTTCACGTTTCCCCCTAAACCGTTAAAGAAAAAAGAGGCCAAACGGATGGGTAGCGGATTACGTGAGCGCATACTGCAACCGTATAACTCTTACGTTTAATGCGTATCTATCGTAACCAAAAAATACCCAGCCATTGCCCTCACCGCCCATTGGGTTTTGGTTTCACGATGTATTGCAGCCATGCCAGGCTTCTATCGCCGTCTTTCACTACCTTGGCCGGATCAAAAAAATCATGATCATGAGGCTTCGTAAGTGCCTTACGCCCGACGATATACACCCCCGGATCTTTTTCCTTAATATGAAGAAGCGTGTATTCCAACGCCGGAATCGCATCGCTTTCATGTATGTGCTGCATGGAAAGCGGTACCATCGCCCCGGTAAATACTACAACTTTATTACTACCTTTCAATAATTCCTGAAGGTCAGCAGCATTTTTTGCCATAGCAGAGGTGCCATGCGTAATGATGAAATAACGGCGGGAATCATCCCTGATAATCTGGGCAAGTGCCGCAATGTCATAATCATCAAATTCCTGACTATCTTTTACAAACTGATTTTCTACCTTTTTACCCCACAACTTCCCATCGGCTTCGTCATATCTGGCAAGATCAGCCGTCGGAGCATCGCGCAGCATATCCTTGATCTGAGCAAGCTGGTCTTGTGCCCATTTCAGCCATGAAAATTCATCGACAAGGTGGCTGTTAGGAAGTTTTCGCACCTCCGGCATGAGAGGATTCTTGTCGCCTTTGAGCGTGGTGACGTGGTCTGGTGGATCATACAGATCAGGATATACATCCGAAACTATGGTGCCGCCAGTGTTGATGAGGAGGATGTGCTCTTCCATGGAGGGATTAATGGTGAACCGGCGGCGCACGGCGACCGGCAGGTGGCTTGGGCGTGGTATGAGGCATCACTACTCCACCCTCAGGAGCAGGCTCGCCATTGCCCGGCCCGCGTTCCAACGCTTGCGCAAGTTTATGTTCCCCACCCGCTGCTGCCGACTCAGGCGTGGGCGTAACTTCTTTAAGCTTAACGACCTTAGCAAATTGTTCCAGCGTCAGGGCGTGATCTTTTTTAATAGCCCTTTTCAGGGCCTGATATTGCTCCTGGGTCAACTCCACATAGCGGCCTTGGTTTTGTTCATCGAATTCCTTTGGATCATCCCATGTACTCGTCATGATCCGCTTGAATTC
>Ga0207024_10031_pt1 | contig 47697 bp, 45 predicted proteins | sample Alteio_BWMinCont_44_FD_153470 | JGI IMG/M metagenome (GOLD analysis project Ga0207024, IMG submission 153470) | Enriched cells from forest soil in Barre Woods Harvard Forest LTER site, Petersham, Massachusetts, United States -... | ecosystem: Environmental > Terrestrial > Soil > Temperate forest >...
GGACATTCACGCGCGCACCGCGCAGGAAGTGTTCGGCGTGGGCCCCATGGCGCAAAACGCCGAGCACCGCCGCGCAGCCAAAGCTATTAATTTCGGAATCATCTACGGACAAACGCCGTTCGGCCTGGCCGCGCAGCTGGGCATTGATCAAAAAGAAGCCGCGAAATTCATCAACGCCTATTTCGCGCGCTATCGCGGCGTAAAGGAATATCTCGAGCGCTCGCTAGTCGAAGCGCGCAAAACCGGAGTGACGCGCACTTTGTTTGGCCGCATCCGCCCTCTCCCCGAAATCACATCCACACAGGTGAACCTGCGAAATTTCGCCGAGCGCACCGCGCTCAACACCCCGCTGCAAGGCACCGCCGCCGACCTCATCAAACTCGCCATGATCAAAATTGCCCGCGAGCTTCCCGAACAAAAGTTCAAAGCGAAAATGATTCTGCAGGTCCACGACGAACTGCTCTTCGAAGCCCCGCACGGGGAAATGGATCGCCTGCGCGTGTTAGTTCGCAAGACGATGGAAAATGTGCATGATCTCGCCGTGCCGCTGGTGGCGGATTTGAAGGCTGGGCCAAATTGGCGGGATATGAAGTAGGTGGCAACTATCCGGTTTCAAGTTCCAGGTCACCGCTAGCGACTAGCTCGTGACAATCAAATTTTCCCGTCACCGGGAAGAATCCATCAAAGCCGCTCAGGTCCATTGTTTCCTCCAGGGGGTTTTATCCCCCGGAGGAACAAAGCAGATTTCAGGCAAATGGACTGTTCAGGCAACGTTCCTATTGGTTCGAAGCCTTTGCGGATTCATTATGAGGAGCGTTCTTCTTTAGGACCGCGACGAGCATTCGTCCGGAAGGAGGAACTGCAACTTTGCCCCCCAGAATAATTTCGCGGGCGGTAATGTGTTTCCGGTGATAGAGGCTTTCGTTGGCATCATTATCCGGGCGCAGCGTGGAACCTTCCAATGAAATTCCGGCAAACAGGCCCCGGCTTCGCGAGTAGCTGAGGATCTCCGACCGCAGAGTGGCGTCGGTGTCAGCGGAAGCGTCGCGACCTTTGGGGCCGGCCGCAGCGGAAGCATCCGCGCCTAATTTCACTTTGCTGTCGAGAATGGAGGATGCGCCTCGCTCGTTCATGACCAGCAGGACCAGGTCAGTCGCTTGGCCGCCAATCTGAAAGCCAACGCTTCCCCCCTCGAGAGCGTACATGGCGGGTGAGCCCCACGGCCCATTAAAGTGTTCGCCCGTCCGGCAAACCATGGCTCCGCGGCCATAGCTGCCGCCGAGTACGAAGGCTGCCTTGAGAACCGTTGGAAATACGATGACGCATTCGGCTTTCCCCAGTAAATCCTGCGGGATATCGTCGGGCACGCCCATGATTTCTTTCATGACCGTTCCTGATTCTTCCAACCGTTTTTGTTCCTTGGTTGCGCCGTACATCGCGCTCGCGGTAAACAGCATGCACACAACAAATGTCAATTTACGAAACATCGAAAACCTCCACAAACAGCCTGCTAGTTGATCCATTTCAATTTCCACAAACCCGTGTTCAGAATCTCTGCTGCTGTTTAAGCGCGTGGCGCAGCAGGAATTTTGCCACTAGCCCTTTTGCTTCGCTCCGACGAGAACCAAGACAACTCCAGCCACAAGCACCAGCCCTCCCACCAGCGGAGGGATGGAGACCCGCTCCCGCTCGTCCGCGGTTGCATGGATGGGACCCACGTCTATGACTGCTTTCTGGCGTGTGTAGTTAAATCCCTGGTAGACAAGCGCCAGAACTCCTAAAACGGCAAGAACAATTCCCAGTACGGCAGTTGATTTCATTAGCGCGCTCCCGCAATCAGGCGATTCGCCGCCCTTGAATGACTCGGATCAAAACGACCACAATCGCTAAAACCAACAAGATGTGGATAAATCCGCCCATCGTGTAGGAAGTAACGAGCCCGAGAAGCCACAAAACCAGCAAGATCACGAAAATCGTCCACAGCATTTTGGGTCTCCTTCATAAGTTTCATCAGTGATTAAAGATTCATCAACCAGTTCGTTGAACGAACGGATTTTAGTTCGATCCAGCTCCGTCAATTCCCCGCTTGGATTCTAAATTCACATTTTGTACGTCCTGGTTGATGATCGAAACGCTTTGTTAGTCTTTATCCGGATGAGCATGGCGCCAATTCCAATAGTTTGACTGTTCTTTCTTGCTGGACTTTGAGAATTCCATGGATTTCTCGTGGTGATCGGTCTGATAGCCTCCCCAGGCTCGGTCTTCGCGATCATCCCAATTGTGGTAGTCCTTGTGATCGCGGTCGAACACCCGGATCTGGATTTTGGTGTCTTGCGGTCCGGGAGCAGCCAGGGCCACTACTGGAGCCACAAGGGCTACGGCAAGAATTAAGGAACTAAGGTGGCGAAAGGTGTTGCTCATTTTCTTATCCTCCAAAAGTGTTCTGCGAAATACACGGTGCGGAACGGCGGGAGCGCGGAACTGACATCGTTGGTGCGCTTGATGTCGGTCCGCGCTTCACGATCAGTACGCGCATGATAGTGATTTTCCATGGGAGTGTCTGTTCACTATTGCACGTAGCATTCCTAATTATTCCTCTATTGGCGTGTCGCTCTCTGTTGGTTGAAGCGAACCTACGGGCATCATTCATGGGTAACCCTTGTTGACGCGGCGCATGCATGGTGCGGGGTAAGCGCTGGAAGTCCCTGGCTGGAAATGCATTCGGAACCCCGTCGTGAATTGACCTAATGGGGAGCACTCCTCCGGGGTATCCTCTTTCCTCTCTGTTAGTTAGTGTCTCCGTGGCTCTCGGGGCGGCGGGCGAACTACTTTTGTTCTACCATCCGCGCAGTCATCTCGTTCTTCCCCGCGCCCTCATCCAGAAACGTCTGCACCTCGCGGAACAATTCCATGCGGTTCTTTTCCAGCATCACGGTGTGCGTTCCCTCGCCGATCATGACGTAGCGCTTCTCCGGCGCGTTCACCAGCAGCGGAAACAACGCGCGCGACATGTACGGCGGCGTGTCCTGATCCCACTCCGCCTGAATCAGAAGAATGGGCACTGTGATTTTCGCCGGATCATACGTCGCTTTTCCGGCGGACCAGAATCGCCGCGATTCGAGCCTTGTGCCGTTCGGGGCGCGCAGAACGGGCGGATTCTGCTTCGAGCCGACCGGATCGGTCGCGATGGTTGCATCCCACCATTTGTCGAACCCGTTCAGCGGAATGAGCGTCGCTTTCTTATCCTCGGGCACGCCGGTCATCCAGCGCGTGAAGGCGGCTTCGCGAAGCACTGTTCTATATGCCCCAATGGGCCCATTCGTATCGGTCAGCGAAGCCGTCTCCCGCAGCCAAACGGGCGCATACAGCACCAGTCGCTCCACTTTGCCGGGATTCGCCGCCGTGTACGTGGCCATGGTCGAAGTGCCCCAGGACCATCCGAGCAAATCGAGCTTTTGCAGAGTGCGCCGGGCAAGGATATGGTCCACGACGGCGCTGATGTCGCGCACGGCAGTATCGGTATCGGCGATAGGATCGTTCGCTTCCGGTGGCGCGTCCATCTCCGGAGGCCGCGTCGAGCGGCCGTAGCCGCGCACATCCATCAGGTACACGTCGTAGCCGCGCTGGGCGATGTAATCCATCCAGGAAATGCCGCCCAACTCGAGATCGAAAGAAGTCTCCGCCGGATAGGTGGCGCCGTGCACGAACAGCACGGTTTTTTCAGGCGTGAAGCGGCTCATGCCGGCAAGGTGTTTATTGCGTACATAAATTTGTATGCCTGGATCTTTCGCCGGCACGAACATCTCTTCCATCACGACGCGCGAGTCTGGAGAGGTGGAAGTCTTCGTTGCCACCGGAGTGGGTTTTGCATATTGTGCAACGCTGAATGTGGGGGCAAGCAAAAAAAGAATCAGCACCAGAGCCGATTTCATAGTCACCTCCAAACACACGGTTGGTGCGGATCATACGCCCGCGGGACAGGAATTCACACTCCCTTGAAGACGGCAAAAGCTTCTCCCGAAGCAATTCCCATTCCCGGGATTGCAGCTACTTGCCCCTGTCGGGCAGGGCAAAGACAAAGAGATTCGCGGCAGGCTGCGGTTGACGGTCCTTGGTTTCCGGCCAAAACATCGCGATTTGGCCTTCGATGGACGCTCCGCCCCCGGAGGCGATGGCTACAAATTGCTTTCCGTTCACGGAAAAACTAACGGGCGCCCCGACAATTCGGGCTCCGGTGTTGAACGACCATAGTTTTTTTCCGGTTCTGGCATCGAGAGCGAACGCGTCGCCATCCAGGTCGCCGCCAAAAATCAAATCTCCGGCGGTCGCCAGCAGCGATGCGTTATTGAAAAATTTCGTGGGAAATTCCCATTGTCTTTTTCCCGTCAGCGGATCGAACGCGCTGATGTGCGGCGGTGAAGCCGGATTCAATTCGCGTCCCACCCGGACGTTCTGGTTCCCGTTGGGATCCTTCGGCGGCGTAATGTGGCTGCATAATTCCGTGGAGGATGTGTACCACCAACCCGTGCGCGGACTATAGGCAGAGTGGTTGAAATTGCGCCCCCCGGCCGGGCCCGGGCAAGTGAGGCGATCGAGCGTGCTTTCCGAGGGCGTCAATGCCTCGATCGGCTTGCCTTCCTTATCGAGGCCGTTCGACCAATTCACCGTATCCGCATAGGGAAAGGCCTTGAGAAACTTGCCGCTTTCGCGGTCCAAGAGATATGCGTATCCATTCTTGCTGGAGTGCAATACGACTCGGAGGGGCCGGCCATGATCGGTAAGATCCATCAGCACCGGCTCCATATTCGAGTCGAAATCGTACACGTCGTGCGGCGTTTCCTGATAAAACCATTTCATTTTCCCCGTGTCGGCATCGAGGGCAAGAAGTGACGCGGCGTACAAATTGCTGCCCTGCCTCTTTTCTCCCCGCAAATCCGGAAACGCGTTTCCAGTTCCCCAAAACACGAGATTCAATTCCGGATCGTACGAACCCTGCAGCCATGTTGCGACGCCCCCAATTTTCCAGGAGTCCCCGTCCCAGGTTTCCGAGCCCGGTTCGCCCGGTTCGGGAACGGTATGAAAGTGCCAAAGCAACTTTCCGGTCTTGCCATCCAGCGCATTGATGTAACCGCGGAACGGGCCGTCTCCGCCGGCCACGCCGCTGATTACTTTGCCCTTCACGTAAAGCGGAGCGGAGGTAATCGAACAACGGCACTTCACGAAATCGTCCAGCACGGTGTTCCATACCTCTTTGCCGGTGGCCGTATCGAGTGCGACGAGGTGATCGTCCTGGGAAGCCATGTAGACGAGGCCATCTCCAATCGCCAGGCCGCGCGCGCCCTTGTTTCCATAGATCACGGCGTCATCCGGCAACGGATAGTTGTAGCTCCATAGCAACTTCCCGGTAACGGCATTGATCGCATACACATTGTTTTGCAGGCCGACCAGGTAAAGCACACCGTCCACGACCAGTGGCGCGGCTTGCAGTCCCACGCGCAGCGACTGATTGGTTGAAAGACCGGCGGCAAAGACCCAAGCGGGTGCCAGTTGCTGCACATTTTCGCGCGTAACTTGATTGAGCGGGCTGTAGCTCCACGCCCCGTAATTTCCATAGTAGGTAAGCCAGTTCTGCGGTTCCTGGACGGCATGCTCGATTCGAGCTGCCATGGGCTGCTGCGCGGAAGCAGGGCGCACGCCGACCACCAGGAACGAGAGGACCAAGGCATGGCCGATTTTCGGAAATTGAAAATAATTCCAGTATTTTTTTGACGTCTGCATGACCATAGCTCCTTCGCAACCAATCACGTGAAATGGCCGACACTCTCCAAAAACCAACTAAATAACTGTTTTGGTGGGTCGCGGTCCCGACAGGGCCGGGATCTTCGATTTCAACCGCAACATTAAACCGCCAGCAAAGACAGGGCTTTGGCCTCTGAAGCCCAGAGCCCTTAGGGCCAGCAGGATTTGTCAGACAAGTTGTAATGCCGGGATATTATCACGCACAGGGATGCTCCGTTTTCTCTTGTGATACTCTGTGCCTCCGTGCCTCTGTGGCAACCGGGGAGGATTTTTCCATGAAACATGCGCCGGAATTTCTGGCCATCGTAAACGACGCGAAAACGCGCGTAAAGGAATGGGGCTTCCGCGAAGTGAAACACCGCCTCGACGCCGGTGAAAAATTCACGTTGGTGGACGTTCGCGAGGACAATGAATGGGACAAGGGCCACTTGCCCGGAGCGGTTCACCTGGGCAAGGGCGTGATCGAGCGCGATATCGAATCCGCGGTTCCGGACAAGGCTGCGACGCTGGTTCTCTATTGCGGAGGCGGCTTCCGCTCAGCTCTGGCGGCCGACAATCTGCAAAAAATGGGCTATACCAACTGCATTTCCATGGACGGCGGCTGGCGCTCCTGGACCGAAGCTGGGTTTCCCATCGAAAAAGGCAAGGAATAAATTTTCGCCGCGCCCTTGCGTGTTTCGCGTCCAACCATTATCTTTTAAGGATTCAATCCAGTGTTTCAGACGACTGGGGCGTGGTCCAATCGGTAGGACACCGCACTGTTAATGCGGATGGTAGAGGTTCGAGTCCTCTCGCCCCAGCCAATTTTTCCTGCAACGCAATGCCCAGCATCTCAGCAGTTCATTCCCATTTTAGAAACGCCGGATAAATAAAGAATCGCGCCGATTCATCTTTGTCTGTGTGAACTCTGTGTTCTCTCAGTGTCCTCTGTGTTAAATCTTTCAGGTTTTAGGTTTGAAAAACGTCCGAGCATACTTCCGCCGTTGGGTATGGTTCTTGGGTGTGGTATTTGGGGTAGGCGGCGGAAGTAAGTGAGAGGGAAGATCGTGCCGGCCCAGCCCTCAATCCCCTAAAGGGATCCTCGGCGCGTCTTCCCTCTTCGCAATTCCTAAGTGCAAGCCGCAGGCCAAACACAACGTATTGAAAACACAGCGCCTTTCCCGCCCCGCCCCGGGTAAAAAAGCTATGCTGCGGGAAAATTTTCCGGGAAAAATTTTACCACTAGGGCGAGAACCTAATGTAAACACTGTAGATGCATCAAAATCTTTTCCCAGGTACCAGAACTCAATCTCGATTTTCCACGCGACCGAAATCCCCCTGCCCTGAAACGCTTGTGCAGCCTTGCCTGCGATATTTCCCACCGATTCGCGCGGAAAAACGCGCCCCATTCTTGACGCCCTCCCCGCGGCCTGTTACGTTTAAAAGTTACAATGGGCGCATTTTACGCGCCGTACGCTGAACCGGCAGTGGGGGCGGACTCTCGAACATGGGCCTGACAAAAATCGTCATCCGCGGGGCTCGCCAGCACAATCTGAAAAACATCAGCCTGGAAATCCCGCGCAACGCCCTCACTGTCATCACCGGGCTTTCCGGCTCCGGCAAATCCTCGCTGGCCTTTGATACTATTTACGCCGAAGGCCAGCGCCGCTACGTCGAGTCGCTCTCGGCCTACGCGCGACAATTCCTCGATCAAATGGAACGCCCAGAAGTGGACTCGATCGAAGGTCTCTCCCCGGCGATCGCCATCGAGCAGAAAACCACCACGCGCTCGCCACGCTCCACCGTCGGCACCATCACCGAAATTTACGATTACCTTCGCGTGGTCTACAGTTCGATTGGCACGCCGCACTGCCCCAATTGCGGCAAGCCCATCTCGCGGCAATCCACCGACCAAATTGTGCGCTCCATCCTGCAAGGCGAACTCGCCAAGACCGACGACCGCATCATGATTCTCGCGCCCATCGTGCGCGGGCGCAAAGGCGAGTACCGCGTGGAACTTGAAAAATTCGCGCGTGACGGTTTCGTCCGCGCGCGCATTGACGGCGACCTTTGTCAGCTCGACGATCCGCCGCGACTCGACAAGCGCAAGAATCACACCATCGAAATCGTGATTGACCGCCTGCTCGTCAAACCGGGGATCGCGTCGCGCCTCGAGCAATCCATCGCCACGGCGCTCAAACTGGCCAAAGGGCTCGTCACCGTGGTGGTCGTCGGCGGCACCGAGCAAGTCTATTCCGAAAAAATGGCGTGCAGCGATTGCGGCATTTCCGTGCCGCAACTCGAGCCGCGCTCGTTCAGTTTCAATTCGCCGTACGGCGCGTGCCCGGCATGCAATGGCCTCGGCTCGAAATACGATTTCGATCCCTCCAAAGTAATCGTGGACTGGACGCGTCCGCTTTTTGAGGGCGGCCTCGGCCCCGGCGCGGGCTCGCTATTTTTGAGGCGCAGCCTGGAACTCGGCGCGGTGGCACATGGGTACGATCTCTCCGTCCCGTTTGAAAAAATGCCGTTGGCCACGCAGAACCTGGTGCTTTACGGCAATCCTCCCTCGAACGCCAAGGACAACGGCGACGGCGGCGCGAAAAAAAGGACGAAAAACGCGAGAGGAATTCCCGGGCTGCATTTTCAGGGCGTGGTCGGTTTTCTCGAAAGCGGTTTTCAGGAAACGAACTCAGACAATTACCGCGAGTGGATCACGCAGTACATGTCGCCCGTGCCGTGCGCCGTGTGCGGCGAACGCCGTCTGCGTCCGGAAAGCCTGGCCGTGAAAGTCGGCAGCCGCTCGATCTCCGATTTCACAGCGCTGGCCATCGCCGATTCGCGCGCCGCCGTGGACGAAATCCGCAAGGGTCTGACTGAGCGGCAGGTGGCCATTGCCGGGCGCGCGCTGGCGGAAATTTCCGCGCGGCTCGATTTCCTGCTCGCCGTCGGCCTCAGTTACCTCAGCCTGGACCGCTCGTCCGCGACGCTCTCCGGTGGCGAAGCGCAGCGCATTCGCCTGGCCACGCAAATTGGCTCGCAATTGCGCGGCGTGCTCTACGTGCTCGACGAGCCCTCCATCGGCCTGCACGCGCGCGACAATGGCCGGCTCATTTCTTCGCTCGAGCAGTTGCGCGATTTGGGCAACACCGTCCTGGTCGTCGAACACGACGAAGAAACCATTCGCCGCGCCGACTATGTGGTGGACCTCGGCCCCGGCGCGGGCAATGCCGGCGGACATCTGGTAGCGAAAGGGCGCCCCGAGGAAATCGAGCGCAACGCCGATTCGCTGACCGGCCGCTATCTTTCCGGCGAATTGCAAATCGCCGTGCCGCCCAAGCGCCGCGCGCCCACCGACAAGATGCTGCGCATTCTAGGCTGCTCGGCCAACAATTTAAAAAATGTGGATTTTGAATTGCCGCTCGGCCTGCTGACGGTGGTCACCGGAGTTTCCGGCTCGGGAAAATCCACGCTGGTGAACGATATTTTGTATCGCGCGCTGGCGCAACAGCTGTACCGCTCGATGGAGCGCCCCGGCGCGTTCCGCGAAATTCAGGGTGCGGAGCAAATTGATAAGGTCATCGAAATAGATCAGGCCCCCATCGGACGCACACCGCGCTCCAATCCCGCAACCTACACGGGAGTGTTCGCCCCCATCCGCGAACTCTTCGCCCAGCTCCCCGAATCGCGCGAGCGCGGCTACCGCCCCGGCCGCTTCAGCTTCAACGTAAAAGGCGGTCGCTGCGAAGCCTGCCAGGGCGACGGCCTGCGCCGCATCGAAATGAATTTTCTCCCCGACGTGTACGTAACCTGCGAAGTCTGCCGCGCGCGCCGCTACAACGCGGAAACGCTTCTGGTGCGCTACAAAGGCCACTCAATTTCAGATTTACTAAACATGCAAATCGGCGACGCTCTAAACATCCTCGACAAAATTCCGCAAATCCGCGCGAAACTAGAAACCCTGGTGGACGTCGGCCTCGGCTACATCCAGCTAGGCCAATCCTCCACCACGCTCTCCGGCGGCGAAGCCCAGCGCATCAAACTAGCCAAGGAACTTTCCAAACGCCAGACCGGTCGCACCCTTTATATTTTGGACGAGCCCACCACAGGCCTGCATTTCGACGACGTAAAAAAACTCCTCGACGTATTAAATCGCCTCGCCGATCTCGGCAACACCGTCCTAATCATCGAGCACCACCTCGACGTCATCAAGCAATCCGACTGGATCATTGACCTGGGCCCCGAAGGCGGCGAAGGCGGCGGCCGAATCGTCGCGCAAGGCACCCCCGAGCAAGTGGCCCGGGTGAAAAAATCGTATACGGGGCAGGTGCTGGCCAGAGTCTTGAATGGCTTCAGTCGGCCGCAGTCGGGTGAACTATGAGATTTGAGAAAAATAGAAGAGATCACTATTTACCTCGAGGATATCTCCGGGGGTTCATTGACCCATCACGAAAAAACCATCAACGTCCGCTTTGGCATTATGACATCCCCAATGGCGTGTGGTCCGAGCGAAGTCCACGAGAAGTTGGGTTCCGTATAGGTTTCTATGACTTTGCGACGGCCGAGTCAGGCTTGGAACATGCCGACACTACCTTTGGAGAATTAGAACGAACTTTCCCCGCGCTTCGCCAAGAGTTAATTTCGAATAATTTCCGAAACTGGAAAGACCATCGCGACTTCCTACTTCGTTACATTCAGATGATAAGAGCAAGGGGACTTCTATTCTTCGATCAGAAGCATGCGGAAGGGAGAGCACTTCAAACGTGGGTCATTGAGGAAATCAGTCCCGACCGCAGAATCATAAAAGTTCGTTCCATTGTTCCGGAACCACCCTCCGAGGCTTTCATCAGGAATCGAGCCCTCGCTGAGATGCGAGCCGAAATAAAGAAAGGAGCCGCGGGGCTCAACGATTTCAACTGGGCTCTCAGGCTCTGTGAGTCGGTGGCTGATCCCTTCATAATCTCGGAAATACCATTTATGGCCTTCGGGCCTAGTGCCACATCTGAAGAGGCAATGCGACATCCAGAAACTTTATTATTCTTCCCGTTATGTTGGCAGGCCTGTATCATCGGAAGCCGTCAATTCTTCGACGATGAAACTGGAGTTTTAGGGCAAGAAGACATGCAAAGGGCTCGCAAGATGTATCGAGAAAAAGCCAGCCTCTTTGTCTTGTCTCCAACAAAGCTAGATTTCTAACTCGCGGGCGGGTAGCGCAGCCGGCTAAAGAGAGTCCGCCTATCAGTCCACAGGTGGCAATTGCTCAGGTGGGCCTGCATCGGGTGCGGGAACTTGCGGCGCTGCCGATTCGGGATCGGCTTGGTATTCCGCAATATATCGCGTCATAGGTAGGGATGGCATGCCAATGACTTCGTCAATGAGCCCGAGCCAGAAAGCGTCCAGCCCGGTCAACTCGTTTTCGCCTTCTTGAAGCGCATGGCATAACGCAACGAAGAAAGACCAAAGAGGTTGAAAGTACGGTCTGACTTTTTCGAGTGTTTTCCCTTCTTTTTCCCCTTCTGGAATGGTTTCCAATTCTGTTTTTTGTTCGTCAGTCAGCACGAATTGCCCCCACCGACCGCATACCTGTTTGAGCTGGTCGCTGGCGACACTGGAAAAGTATTCCTGGAGAAGATAGAAATCGTCGGTGAGGCGAACGAGACCTCCGTCCTGAAAAGTCCAGTCCTTATTCTTCTTATTACTGGCAATCTCAAAGTTAATGATTCCCCTGAGCATGACTCCCTCGGAATATGCCCTGCCTCCGCCCCCGCCAGCCATAAAGCGTTTGTCTCGGGTGGCTACTTTGAGAAAATGCGTAATGAGATCGTTATATCGCTGATAGCGCTTAAACGCTTGGTCAATGACGGGCTTTGCCTTGTTGGAAATATTTTCGCGAATCATCTCAACGAAACAGTCAAGTTCAGACAGTTTCGGTTTTCCAGTCGAATTCCGATGGTCTGCAAATTTCCCGCGTAACCCCATAAACCGAAACAGGAAACGCCATTCAGATTTTCTCGTGAGTGCCATCGCATATCGATCATTGCTAATCTTCATGCTCTCAGCCAGCAGGGCAGCGAGTTCCACGGTGATGCCGCTAAGTGACGGCGTTCTCACTCCATGGTAAAGCAATGTGCTTTCGGGGTAGGCAATTGCGTAGTTGCCCGAGGACAAAAGATCGGCCGCCGCACTTGCAGCCCGCGAGGTAACTACAGTTATGAGCCGACAGGGCGCGTCGTTGTCCTGATTGGTGGCCTGCAAGAGCTTCAATATTACTTCAGCACTTGCAACGTTACCGCCTGGGCTATCTATATAAACGGTGATTGGCCCGCGGTCTCCGGCTGTGAGCCTCATTATCTCAGGCGTGAGTCGGTCAATCGTTCCCTGATCGATGGTTCCTTGGACGTATATTGCTCGGTCGGGGTTGGGTCGAAAGTTTGGGTCGGGAACGAGCACGTGTTCCCTACTTTGACTTCATCAGGGGCAATGTCAGCTGGACTGCTTTCTGTTCCCCTGTCCTTATATCCGCCTTCACGGCCTCAAAAAAAGCCGCGAGATTTGGACCAAAAATTTGGTATGCCCGATTTATTCCAGCGCTAAGTGTCTGTTCGGCGGGTGTCTCTGGATTTGTTAATTTGGGTGTTTGCAATACCATCTGCGGGGCTCCGGCGCTTGACCTTTTGAAATTCAGAGGGCCGAGGAAGATATCGTAACAGAGATGAGACCGCACTTCAAATGGCGAGTGTATGAGCCCATAATTTATTGGTGACGGCCTCGAATTTTCGGGTTTGTAGCCGAGCTTTTGAGAGAGTTTTGAACTTCCGGGAGGCCAACTCTTCGTCCGCCATGGCGGAAAAGGTGGGTGGTTTTTCCTTCGAACTTCGCGTGAAGATGGCAGACAAAGGCCCTGCCGTTAACGGGCTGCGGAGAAGTCGAGTAGCACAGGCACTCTTGCCTGTGCGGTTTTGTAGGCCACACGTGCGTCACCAATCTAACTAAGATTGCAAAACCCACACAGGCAGCCCCTCGCCGGGGCTCGGGATAAAGAGTGCCTGTGCTACTAAAATCTGGCGGGTGCCCTTCGAAAAGATGGAATCCGCCGTCAAGTGATTCGTTCAGGAAAGAAACCAAAAGCTGCCCGCCCAAAAAACGGCCGGCCTCTACGAAAGCAACCCGCAAGAGCAACCCACGCACCCGCGGCCTGGTTTCGTAGCGGCCGCTCCGCGCCGCGTATTTCGGGGCGGAGCGGGCAGGTTTAGATTCAGACTGACTCGCTACCGGGAAATCTTCAACGCCGTCGCCAGAATCGGTTTTGCCCAATCCGGAGCTGTACGTAAATCGCACAAATCCACAATCTTCCCGCGTTCCATGTGCAGCAGAAGTCTTGGCTGGGGAGCGGCGCCCTTTCGCGGATCGCCTTCCCGGCTGTTGTCATAGACGCGCAACTCGGTGAGTTTGTGCATCAGGTCCACTAGGTTGAGGCGGCTGTTTTCGCACCGCTCACGAATCGTGGCCTCGGGAATGGCGTGCCCGCCGGCGGCGACTCTGGAACGCACCCGCGCGATGTGCAACTCGGGCGTAGCAAGGCCCACGAACCAGATGCGCACTTCCATTTTTTGTCGAGGGCTTGTTCGAGCAGGGCGGCCATGGTGCGTCCGCCAAGCGTTGTTTCGAAGGCGAAGTCCAATCGCTCGGAGATCGCGCGCTCCAGCAGCCGCTTTCCCTGGAGCCAGGCGGCACTATTCGCTTCCTCCTGGGTCATTCCGGGATTTGCGGAACGCAAACTCAGCGCGGCTTCGTCGGGATCAAAATATTCGGCCCCGCTTTGGCGGAACATCGCGCCGCCCACGCTGCTTTTTCCCGCGCCATTCGTCCCGGCCAGGACGTAGATGCAGGGAGTATCGCCCCGGTCAGCCACGTTGGCGCGCGGCAGCTAAGGCCGCTTTGCCAAGCTGCTTGGGCGAGGCCGCAAACGCGGCCTTCCTTCCCGCGCGCGCTTTGGGGGATTGCATCCGCGCCAGCAACGCATCGAATTCGCCGTTCAACGTGTCCAGCCGCGTTTGCGCGCCGCGCGAGAGCGTGGCGTATTCCTCCATCGAAAGCAGGACCGCCCTGGGAGTCTCGTGCTTGGTGATGAGCACCATGCCGCTCTGCATGACGTTGTCCAGAACTTCTCCCAGTTTATTCTTGGCCTCGGTCGCGCTGATTTTCGCCGGCGCCTCGCCCCGGCGATTGCGAATCGCGGTGATGCTGCCTTGCCTGGAACCACTGCGTGGAATCGCCAAGGTCGCCTCCCGTCTCAATCCAAGAGCGAGTGGCCGTTCGTGCGCCTCCCCACCACTGTCCATTTTAGCTATTTTAGCTGTAATAGTCAAACTTAAGGCATGGCATCCGTTTCGGTCAGTAAGAAACCAAAAGCTGCCCGCCCAAAAGCGGGCGGCCTCTACGAAAGCAATCCGCAGAAGCAACCCGCAAAACGGCGGCCTGGTTTCGTAGCAGCCGCTCCGCACCGCGTCTTTCGGGGCGGAGCGGGCAGGTTTCCCCCTCTACTCAGCCGCCGCCGGAAGCCCCCCGCACTTGCGCGCGGCAAAAACAGCCGCTACAGTGATTCCAGTTTCCCAGCGCCACTGTCCCCGGGCTGCGGGCTCTATGGAAACTCGTATAATTGAGAGCGCGGGCCGTCGCCACGGCAATGAGATTGTCTGTACTCCGATATGACGCATGACGACCACAATCCGTCCGGTGCTGCGCCTGCCAGGGCGCACGCGAACGAATCTTCGGATGGCGCTTTCGAACCGGAAGGCGTCTCGCCCTCCTCGATGCGACCACTCGATCCGCAGCCGCATGATTTCGGAAACATTTCTGCGCCACGGCAATTCGACGCAGGAATCTCCAACGATTTGCGCGTGCCGTGGGGATGGCATGAGGTGTTGCTGTTCGTGATCCTCGGCATAATCGGGACCGGTTTGATTACCTATGGACTGGGTTCGCTGGCGGTGCGTGTGTTTCACGTGAATGCAGCGGACGTGTTTGGAAGCGCGATTACCACGCCGAAGGCCGTGGTGGTCCTGATCAGCCAGGCGCTGCTGGACGCCGGAGCGATCGGCTATCTTTATTTGATGGTTTTGCAAAGAACCTCCGCGCCATTCTGGCCGACCATCGGCTGGCGCGGGCTGCGCGCGGAGCCGGGCAAATTGCGCGCCACGGCCCTGCAATTTCTCGCCGGCGGAGCGGTGCTGGCGCTGGCGGTTACAATCGCGGGCGCGTTTTTGAATCCCAAAGAAAATCTGCCGATTGACGAGCTGTTGAAGGCGCCGGTCAGCATGTTTCTGTTTGCGGTATTGGGTGTGCTGGTTGCGCCGCTGGTGGAAGAAACCATTTTTCGCGGCTTTCTGTATCCTGTGATTGCGCGGCGCGCGGGCGTCACTGCGGGAATCGTTTTAACGGGAACGCTTTTCGGATTGATGCACGCGGCGCAGTTGTGGGGGGGATGGGGACAGATTGCGCTGCTGATCCTGGTGGGCTTGGTGCTGACGTGGGTGCGCGCGCGGACTGGCACGGTGGCGGCCAGTTATCTGGTGCACCTCGGATACAATGGCTTGCAGTTGATCGGGTATGTGTTCTATATAATCGGCGGCTTGCGGCATTAGAAATTTTCAAAACTAACGTGGCGCGGATTTTGGTGGCACACGCTTCAGCCTGTGCGGTTTAAATGTCAACCCAGTGTAATCTAAACCGCACAGGCTGAAGCCTGTGCCACCAACGACTGCTCTGCGCGGGGACCAGCAAGAAACGTAATTTTGATTTCAAACAAAATATTCAACAGAAGGAAACCGGAACACCGATGAATGTTGCCCAACCGATTGAGTGGACCAGCAACGGCGTGGTGATGCTCGACCAGCGCCGCCTGCCGGGAGAAGTGATCCGCCACACCTACACGGACTACCGCGAAGTGGCCGCGGCAATCAAGGATATGGTGATCCGCGGCGCGCCTGCCATCGGCGTGGCCGCGGCAATGGGCGTGGCGCTGGGCGTGGAGCGCTCGAAAGCCGTGACACTGGATGAGTTGCGCACCGAATTTCCGTTGATTTGCCGGACGATTGCGGAAACGCGGCCGACGGCCGTGGACCTGTTTTGGGCCATCGAGCGCATGAAGCGGCGATTCGCGGATCTGGCATCGGAAAACGCGACATTGGAATCCGTACGCCGGGCAATCGTGGAAGAAGCGCGCGCGGTGCATGCCGAGAAAAGAGCGACGGACGAAGCGATTGGCCGGTTCGGCGCAGAGCTGATGCCCGCCGCCGGCAAAGTCATGACCCAATGCAACGCCGGGGCGCTCGCCACGGCTGGAATCGGAACGGCGTTGGGTGTAATTCGCGTGGCGTTCGAGCAGGGCCACAAGCTGCATGTGCTGGTGCCGGAGACGCGTCCATATTTGCAAGGCGCGCGCCTGACCGCATGGGAACTGTACGAGGGTGGCGTGCCGCTCACGCTGATCACGGACAACATGGTTGGCCACATGATGAAAAAGGGAGACGTGGGCGCGGTGGTCGTGGGCGCGGATCGCATCGCCGCCAACGGTGACACGGCCAACAAGATCGGAACGTATCAAATCGCTGTGCTGGCGCACGAACACGGCGTTCCTTTTTACGTGGCCGCGCCGGTTTCCACTTTCGATCTCACGATTTCTTCAGGCGAACAAATTCCCATCGAAGAGCGCGCCGCGGAAGAAGTGACGCATCTTCGCGGCGTGCGCATTGCGCCGGATGTGGACGTGGCGAATCCTTCTTTTGACGTGACGCCCGCGCGCCTGATCTCGGCAATTATCTGCGAACGCGGCGTGGCGAAGCTGCCGTTTGCGGAATCGCTGCGGCGGTTTGCGGAGGCAGTTGCCGGATCATCACGTGCAGGAGCGGCCAGTCCGGGCCTGCGGCTTTAGTTATCCAGAAGCTGCGCGGGCCGGAAGGTCAATCCCCCGCCAAAGTCTGGTACTGCTCCTTCGTGAGTGGCACGACGGAAAGCCTGCCCATTCGGACGAGCGGCGAATCCTTGAACAATTTGTTTGCCTTGATTTCTGAAAGCGAAATCGGCTTGGTGATCGCTTTTCCTGCCTTGATCTTCACCTTAGGATTCTTGGGGTCTGAGGCGTCCACGGAAATGACGGTCGCCGTGCCCACCGCGCTCCTGCGATCTCCAGTCTCGTAGATAATCAACCGTGCGCCGGGAGTCATTTCACGCAAGTTTTTCACGGCTGTTGGATTGGCCACGCCGTCCCACACGGTGGATTTGTCACGCGCCAGATCAGCAAACGAATATTCGGAAGGCTCGGTTTTCAGTAAGTAGTCGAGAGACATGGAACCTCACTTTATTTGGACGTGCACAGTGATCCCCATATCTTACCTGCCGGCGCCCGAAAACAAACAGCTTGGACCGCCCCGCTTTTTCATTGGCGTTCCACAGGCGAAACGATATAGTCTCGGTAAGTTCCGAACTTTTGCATGCAAAATGCTTCCGCATGAAATATCCGTGCGCGGGCTGTTGCTACTGCGGCCAAGCCGCTTCCAAGAGGAGGATTTAGATGAAACGCATTGCGCTCGCTCTGACTTTTTTCCTGTGTGCGCCGCTGGCGCTGCTCGCGCAGCAGGCCGCTCCGGAGATTCCGTTTGATTCCGTTCCTAATGTTGTAAAACTTCCGGAGAATATGTACCTTGGCGAAGTTTCCGGCGTCGCCGTCAATTCCAAGGGACACATTTTTATTTTCTCGCGCGGCAATACGACCGGGCCGGCATACGGCGCGAGCGCGGCGCAGCTTTTGGAATTCGACCGCGACGGCAAATATATTCGCGAGATCGGCCACAACTTGTACGCATGGTCGTTCGCGCACACCGTGCGCATCGATAAGGATGACAACATCTGGGCCGCGGACAAAGGCTCCGATATGGTCATCAAGTTCAATCCACAAGGCCAGGTCCTCATGGTGTTCGGCCGCAAGCAGGAAGCGTCCGACGAAGGCACCGAGCCGCTGCGCCATCCCAAGCCGCCTCTGCCGCCCGTGGACGGAATGTTCCGCCAGGTCACCGATATGGCCTGGGACGCCGCCGGCAATACATTTATCAGCGACGGCTACATCAACTCCCGCGTCGCAAAAGTGGACAAGAACGGCAAATGGATCAAGTCCTTTGGCGAGCCCGGCAGCGGACCCGGCCAGCTCAACACCCCGCATAGCATCGCCACCGACAATCAGGGAAATGTTTACGTGGCCAATCGCGGCAATGCGCGCATCGAAGTGTTCGACGGCGAAGGCAAGTATCAGCGCAACATCAAAATCAGCGAGCCGTTTGACTATGCCAACACCGTACCGATCATCGGCAACAAGCCGCCCGCGGATTTGGTGGGCACCATGGGCCCCGGCGCTCCCTGGACCGTTTGCATCACACCGGGACCGAATCAAGTCCTGTATGCCTCTGATGCCTTTCCAGGTCGCGTTTACAAGATCAGCCTCGATGGCAAAGTGCTCGGCGTGCTGGGCGGGACCGGCAGGGAGATGAAACAATTTGGCTGGATCCACGAAATCGCCTGCCCGTCGGAAAACGAAATCTACGTCGGCGAGTTGCTGAACTGGCGCGTGCAGAAACTGATTTTGCATCCGAAAAAATAGCGCGCCATTGCAAAAAGTCAAAGGCTTAGCCGGGTGCGGGCTCTACTTGGAGCCCGCCGAAATGCGGGAGACATAGAGAACACCGAGGACCACGGAGAAATTCAAGTGCCCGAGGCGGCGAGCAATGCGCTAGTCCGCCGCTCGATAATGCGCATTTCTCTGTGTCCTTTGTGCTCTCTGGGTTCACTGTGTTAGAAGTTTTTGATTTTAGTTGAAGCACTGTTCCAATGAGTTCGATTCACCACCGATAGTTGTGCGCCAGTAAAAGCAATGCATGTTCCCAGGCCCCGGGCCAATTCTTTAAAGCTTCACGGGCTCTGCATTTCACTTTTGCGATGAGCGTTTCCCTGAACACCTAAAACAAGCGGGCCTTTGGGGGAGCGCGAAGCGTTCGGCGTGATGCCAGAGCTCGATTCTGGCGGCCAGTCGCCGCGGCGACGGACCGCTCCTGCAAATTCTGAGGAGGTCACAATGAAACGCTTCCTGCTTGCTCTGGTAATTTTCCTGGCTGCACCGCTGGGGCTCGTCGCCCAGCAATCCGCTCCTGAAATTCCTTTCGATTCCGTCCCAAATTTGTTGAAGCTTCCGAAGGATTTGTATCTCGGCGAGGCTTCCGGCGTGGCCATCAATTCCAAGGGACATATTTTCGTCTACTCGCGCGGAAATTCCACGGGGCCGGCCTACGCGGCCACGGCGTCGCAACTTCTGGAATTCGGTCCTGACGGCACATTCATTCGCGAGATTGGCCACAACCTCTACGCCTGGTCGTTTGCGCACACGGTACGAGTAGACAAAGAAGACAACATTTGGGCCGCGGATAAGGGCTCGGACATGGTTATAAAATTTAATCCGGCCGGCCAGGTGACCATGGTGTTCGGCCGCAAGCAGGAAGCCTCCGACGAAGGTACCGAGCCGCTGAAGCATCCCCATCCTCCCCTGCCACCTGTGGACGGAATGTTTCGCCAAGTGACCGACATGACCTGGGATGCGGAGGGCGACACTTTTATCAGCGACGGGTACATCAATTCCCGCGTGGCCAAAGTGGATAAACACGGCAAGTGGCTGAAATCCTTCGGCGAACCCGGCGATGGTCCTGGACAACTGAACACGCCGCACGGAATTACAGCCGACGCCAAGGGGAATGTGTACGTGGCAAATCGCGGCGATTCGCGCATCGAGGTCTACGATAAAGAGGGCAACTACCTGCGCGAGATCGTGATCAATGTTCCGTTTGATTACAACAAAGAGGTCGCGGCGATCGGCCCCAAACCGGTACAGGGCGGCACGGACATGTACGCCAAGCAACTAGGCCCGGGCTCGCCGTGGTCGGTGTGCATCACTCCCGGACCCACCCAGTATCTCTATGCCTCAGACGCCTTTCCCGGCCGCGTCTACAAACTCAGCCTGGACGGAAAAGTCCTGGGCTGGCTTGGCTCATCCGGCAAAGAATTGAAACAATTCGGCTGGATCCACGAAATCGCCTGCCCGTCGGAAAATGAGATTTACGTGGCGGAATTGCTGAACTGGCGCGTGCAGAAGCTGATTTTGCATCCGAAGAAGTAGCGCGCTAGTTGGGCATTGATTCACTCAGCACTCCACACCCGCAACTGCCGGTGTGGAGTGCATTTTGAATTTAGGAATCTGCTCTCTCGCACAAAGTATGTATTCAAGATAATTTCACAATTTTTCCACAGCCCGCTTTAGAACGCCTGGACTTATGCTTGACATTCAGGAAACCTATGCTATTGTCATTGAGCTACACGGTAGCCCACCTGCAGGACAGGGGGAAATGCTCTTTGACAAACTGGGTAAGATGAGATGTGCCAGAACCCGTTCGATTGACCTTATCACTTAGGTGATAGGGGATTGAGTGAATCGAGCGATAAAAAGTTCGCTTGAAAGACTTTGGTCCGACATCCAGCAATGGAAGTCGGATTTTTTGTTTTTCAGGCAGCCATTTTCAAACGAGAGTTTGATCCTGGCTCAGAGCGAACGCTGGCGGCGTGCTTAACACATGCAAGTCGAGTGCGCGCTCGTAGCAATACGAGTGGCGCACGGCGCACGGGTGAGTAACACGTGGGCAACCTGCCCTTTGGATGGGGGATACCCCCGCGAAAGCGGGACTAATACCGCATGATATTCCAGAAACCTCGGTTTTTGGATTCAAAGCCCGCAAGGGCGTCTAAGGAGGGGCCCGCGCCCGATTAGCTAGTTGGTGAGGTAACGGCTCACCAAGGCTTTGATCGGTAGCCGGTCTGAGAGGATGGCCGGCCACACTGGAACTGAGACACGGTCCAGACTCCTACGGGAGGCAGCAGTGGGGAATATTGCGCAATGGGCGAAAGCCTGACGCAGCGACGCCGCGTGGGGGATGAAGCTTTTCGGAGTGTAAACCCCTTTCGACCCGGACGAATGACCCGCAAGGGTTTGACGGTACGGGTATAAGAAGCCCCGGCTAACTACGTGCCAGCAGCCGCGGTAATACGTAGGGGGCCAGCGTTGCTCGGAATTACTGGGCGTAAAGGGTTCGTAGGTGGTGCGGCAAGTTGGGAGTGAAATCTCTGGGCTTAACCCAGAGGCTGCTTTCAAAACTGCCGCGCTCGAGTGCGAGAGAGGTCAGTGGAATTGCAGGTGTAGCGGTGAAATGCGTAGATATCTGCAGGAACACCCGTGGCGAAGGCGGCTGACTGGATCGCAACTGACACTGAGGAACGAAAGCTAGGGGAGCAAACAGGATTAGATACCCTGGTAGTCCTAGCCCTAAACCATCGGAACTTGGGGTGGCCCGCGTAGGCGGGTCGTCCCGTAGCTAACGCGTTAAGTTCCGCGCCTGGGGAGTACGGTCGCAAGACTGAAACTCAAAGGAATTGACGGGGGCCCGCACAAGCGGTGGAACATGTGGTTCAATTCGACGCAACGCGAAGAACCTTACCTGGGCTTGAACCGCTACTGACCAACGGTAGAAATATCGTCTTCCCGCAAGGGACAGTAGTAGAGGTGCTGCATGGCTGTCGTCAGCTCGTGCCGTGAGGTGTTGGGTTAAGTCCCGCAACGAGCGCAACCCTTATTCGTAGTTGCCACCCGCAAGGGGGAACTCTACGAGGACTGCTCCGGATAACGGAGAGGAAGGTGGGGATGACGTCAAGTCAGCACGGCCTTTATGTCCAGGGCTACACACGTGTTACAATGCACGGTACAGACTGTTGCGAACCCGCGAGGGGGAGCTAATCGGATAAAACCGTGCTCAGTTCGGATTGCAGTCTGCAACTCGACTGCATGAAGCTGGAATCGCTAGTAATGGCGCATCAGATCGGCGCCGTGAATACGTTCCCGGGCCTTGTACACACCGCCCGTCACATCACGAAAGTGAGTTGTACTAGAAGTCGCTCAGCTAACCGTAAGGAAGCAAGCGCCCAAGGTATGACCCATGATTGGGGTGAAGTCGTAACAAGGTAGCCGTAGGAGAACCTGCGGCTGGATCACCTCCTTTCTAAACATAGCGCCAAACCGACCCTGTGCAGGTGTGCAGGAGAAGTTGGCCAAGCTTCGGAACCTCTCACGGGGATCCGAGGTAATCGCTCGAACGATTCAATCTTCGAGCGGGTTCTGTCAGATCTCATCTTTCTTCCCTTCACACTCCGTGTGCATAGGGAAAGCGTACTCATCTACGCTGCCCAGTTTTCAAGAGCCTCTTAAACAAAAAAGCCCTTCCCTTTACCGGGAAGGGCTTTTTTGTTTCCCTGACCATGAATTCCCCCGAAATAATTGTCTCACCTGATTGAATTAAAGCGCTCAATGGCTTTCTGATTTTCTAATTCGAGGATTTCCATCATTCTTTCCTTGAACGCCTGATATCTTTCTGGCGCATAGGCTTCCTGCAAAGCATCAAACTTGGGGTCCATGTGACGCGCGATGCTTGTGATCGCCCGATTCAGGGAAAATACATAATTGCTTTGTTCAGCTCCGATAGCGGCCAAAGCAAGCGCGCTATCCATCCATTCTGTGGGCCCATGAATGGCGGCTAGGTCAATACGAACTTCGTCGCGATCGCGAACCACACGCAAGCGGATATATTTCGTATCAATCACCAATATGGCATTTCCAAAGGCATGCGGAAAATATTGGTTTGAAACGACCGACGCCGCGAATCGGTCGAAGAGGAAAGCCATTTGCCGACGGACTGATTCCTCCAGTTTCATATCGGAACAGCTAGGAGTGAGAGCCTTCTTGATTCGGCCGCTGGGCGACGCACCAGGAAGTAAAGCCCTGAAGAACGATATGACAGGATTTGACATGGGTAATAGCGACTCCTGCTATTAGCATTATTTCATGCGCAGCACTCTGGTGCCGGTCCGATCCAATCGTAATCCGTTAGATATCAAATGCGTTAATTCTTGTGCTACCACGCTCCCGGACGAAATTGTTGCTGGATTTGTCGCCAGGATGATTTCTTGATCTGTTTGGCGACCAGCGTTGAGGAATCCTCTGCTTGAGGAGAACTGGTCGCCGTTATTCCCTAAGAATTCCCACATACGAGCAGTCAGCGTCAGCGTATTCGCCCCTCGCCGCAGGGCTTCTTCAAGTGACTCGGGGAACGAGCCCAAAATAATCATGATATCCTCCCCACCACGCCAAGATATCTCGATACAAGTGATTCATCAATCGTTAGCTTCACGCGGGCGCCCCATCCTCGCTCCGCGAGGCCGGGGGTTGTGGATTATCGCTACGCTAAGACGGAAATCTTGACTTGCGCGGTTTCGCGTTCCACTGGGATGGGTTCTTTCGCTTTCCTTAGCCCCTCGATGTAGCACTGGATGGCATCTTTCACCATGGACCTAGCGTGATCCAGATTCTTGCCTTCCGTTACCAGACCAGGCAGCGAGGGAACCGTAACCGTGTACCCGCCATTTTCGTTGAACTCAAAAAACGCCGTGTACTCATGGACGCGATTTTTGCCGTTCTTCATGATCACATTCTAAATCAAATACCCCAGCAAAACTCGTCATTCCGAGGGCCCGTTCTTGGCTCGAGGAATCCCTCCTTCTTTTGAACTAAACCGCAGAGGGATTCCTCACCCGCAGGAGCGGGTTCGGAATGACGGTGTATGAGGGTCCTACTTATTTCGAAGCTTTACGGCGCTGAAAGCGCCGGGGGTGACCAGCCCGGGGTAACACCCCGGGTATCGCGTCCGGATCTCATCGTCCGCCCTGAAAGGGCGGAGGGCTTGTTATCCGCGAGAATCCCAGCTTTCAATCCCACACAAACCGCTCATCGAATTCGATTTGATATCGTTTCAAGAATGACCGGAATTCTTCCTCGAAACTTTTCACGCGGTGATGTTCGGCCTGATTGGCAATGTACGCTCTGACCTCTGCCACGCCGGATTGGCCGATGGAGAATGCGCCGTAGCCGCTCTGCCAATGAAATTTCGCGAATGGTTTTCCCTGGGTTTTGATCCATTTGGAGGTTGCGCGTTTCACCTCCATGACGATTTGCGCGAGGGAATGATTCTTGCTCAGCGCGAAAAGAATATGGACATGGTCGCGCCACGCGCTGATGGCGATCACGGGCGAGTCGAGGTCACGCAGGACGGCAGAGGCATAGGCGCAGAGGGGATCGCGAACCGACTCATTGAGGATGGCTTCGCGGTTCTTAGTGCTGAATACAAGGTGAACGAGATTCTTGGCGAGGGATTGCGGCATCGCGGCGTCCTGGCGCCCCCCTTCAGGGCGCCAAACCATTATACCGAGGTTACCCAGGGTGTTACCCCGGGCTTTCATCCGCCGGCGCTTTCAGCGCCTGGATCCCGGACCACGCGCCAGACCGACCCATTCCGAATTCGCCATTCTCCTCCTCAAGCGTCTAACAGCCGCATCAATCCTACGGCGGCATGTGAAAGCCGCGCCCCGCGCCGAGAAACCAAATACAACGATCGCGGCAACTTCAATTGCCGAATGCGGACCTCGGCCAGCAATTTCCGTTCCACTTCCCACTGCACGCACATTCTTGGCACAATCGCCACGCCCATGCCCATTTGCACGAAGCGTTTGATGCTTTCGATGGTGGGCATTTCTACGTCGCGGCGCAGCGGGACGCGGTGTTTCTCGAAGAGCTGGATGACGCGTGAGCGGTAGGGCGACTCGACGTTGTGGGCGATGAAGGTTTCTTCGCCCAGTTCCTTGATGTCCACCGACGGGCGGCGCGCCAGCTTGTGTTTGGGCGGGACTACGAAGGTCAGCTCGTCGCGCAGGATTTCCACGGCTGTGAGTTTCTGGTCTTGCGGAACGTAGGAGACGGTGCCCAGATCCAGGCGGTAATTTAAGACCTCCTGCGGAATGTCTCGGGAAAACGTGCGGTGCATGATTAATTTCACGCCGGGGTAGAGTTTGCGATATTTCGCCAGCGCCGGCAGCAGTGCGTGGATCGAGCTTTCGTTTACGCCGAGGCGCAACTCGCCTCGCCCCAGGCTCTTTAAGTCTTCCATTCCCTTCTGGATTTCGTCGCGCAAATTTAAGAGTCGTTCGGCGTAGTCGCGCAGGAGTTCGCCGGCGTCGGTGAGTTTCACCTGGCGCGCGCCGCGAACCAGCAGCGGCTGTCCCACTGATTCCTCAAGTTTTCTAATGACGATGCTCACCGCTGGCTGCGTGCGGTACAGCTTTTCGGCGGCGCGGGAGAAGCTTTGTTCCTTCGCGACAGTGAGAAATACGTGCAGTTGGGAAAGGTCCATAGAAGAGCCTCTAGTGGCACAGGCTTCAGCCTGTGCTACTGGTATAATAAGACTTTATATCACTCAAAACTATTATAAATTTGATTGGCTTGCTCATTCGGAGTGGAATGGTTAGTGCAGGAGAGTGCCATGGACAATGCAAACGTTAGCAATGTGCGCGGCGGAGCTACAAAAATGGAAAACATACAAATCTTCGATACAACGCTGAGGGACGGAGAACAATCCCCCGGATTTTCCATGACCATGCCGGAAAAGATCCGCATGGCCCGGCAAATTGAAGCCCTGGGCGCGGACATCATCGAGGCCGGCTTCCCTATCGCCTCGGCCGGAGATCTGGAAGGCACGAAGGCGGTGGCGCGCGAAATTCGCAGTTGCACCGTGGCGGCGCTGGCGCGCACGAGGCGCGACGACATTGACGCGGCGCTGGAGGGCATTTCAGGGGCCGCGCATCCCCGGCTGCACACTTTTCTGGCCACATCGGACTTGCATTTGCACTACAAGCTGCGCCTGACGCGCGAAGAGTGCCTGGAAGCCATCTCCGACAACATCCGCTATGCGCGCAATCATTGCGCGGAGGTGGAATTTTCCGCCGAGGACGCCAGCCGCACCGATATTGAATTCCTGTGCAAGGCGGTCCGCGCCGCAGTGAACGCGGGCGCCACCATCGTCAATCTGCCGGACACCGTCGGCTATTCCGTGCCCGAGGAATATGAAGCCATGTTTCGGAGCGTCATCAAATTTTTGGATGGTGCCAAGGGCGTCACACTGAGCGCCCATTGCCACGATGATCTGGGCCTGGGAGTGGCCAATACGCTGGCCGCGATTCGCGGAGGCGCGCGTCAACTCGAGCTGACCATCAACGGCATCGGGGAACGCGCCGGCAACGCCGCGCTGGAAGAAGTCGTCGTGCTGCTGCGTGTGCGGCAAGCCATGCTCGGCGTGACCACGAATATCAAGCTCGACAAGCTGTATGCCACCAGCTGCCTGCTGTCGGAGATTACGGGTGTGCCTGTAGCGCCCAACAAGGCGGTAGTAGGCGTAAACGCGTTTGCGCACGAGGCAGGCATACACCAGGACGGCATCCTCAAAAATCCTCTCACGTACGAAATTATTTCTCCCGAAATGGTAGGCGTTCCCAAGCGGTCCCTGGTTCTAGGAAAACATTCCGGGCGCAATGCGTTGCGCGCGGCGCTGGTGGAAATCGGCTTCCAACCGACAGCGCAGGATCTCGATGATTGCTATCGCCTGGTTTCCAAGATGGCCGATGAAGCGAAGACCATCACAGCGCGCGATTTGCTCACCATCGCAAATATGGTGATGCGCAAGCACGGCAGCGCAACCGCGCTGGCGGCGGAATAGAAAATTAAAGAAAACGCCGCGACGGATTCGCGAAAGAATATCCCGCGCACGCGCAAGCTCAATAGGCCGAGCCGCTTCCCGCAAAAAGCGGACCGGGATTTTTTCCTTCTGCCGTGGCCTTGATCCGGAACATCAGTTCGCCCCATGCCGTGGTGCACGAAACAAAATAGTCCGTCTCCGCCTGCCAATCGGCGTGCGTGAATCGCAGCAAGGTTTGGCTGCTTTGCTCCTTCAGATCGAAGAGCAGCCGCGTGCCGCTCCACTCTTTTCCTGTGTCGCAGAGCCAATTCGCTTGCCGGGGCGCGGTCATTTGTATCGGCCGAAGTCCATACACCGTGGCCCGGTTAAAGAAACCGAGCTCCACATTTCCTGTGGCTTTGTCTTCCGTCACGTCGGACGCCCACCAGCGCAAAAAGCCTGACGCGGAAGCCACCAGCGGATAAACAACCAGCGGCGACGCATTGATCTGGATGGCGTGCTTGATATCAGGCATTTTGAATCTCCTTACCATTCGCGCAAGCTTCAAGAGCCAGTCTGTGCGTCTTTCGACGAAATCCTGCCTTCGGGACTGTGGATCAATAGATTTGTTTTGGCATCCAATTCTCGCGACCCTCGGGGAGCAGGTCGAGGAGGTTCCATACCGCGGTGAAGGGATCTATTCCGCGATGATGCCCGGGCGCGCGCGACATTTCCGTGGTGTACGTTAAGTGGATTTGGCCGTTGGCAGCCCGGCGAAAAACGCTGACCGCGGGTCTTTGCCCCTTTTCGTCTTCCGTAAAAAAATCGCGGTTGAATGTGTTGTCGTGACTGGAAAGCAGCCGCATCTTGTCCCAACCCCGGCTTCGCCCCCACTCTCTGAGGCGGCCAATTTCCACTTTAGAGACCAGAACAAAGTTGACCTTATCGCTCAGATGTTGGGCGATACCCGAGTATCCGTCGGCCCACATGTTGCACATCCTGCATGGAAGCTTATCGCCCGGCGCCCACATCATATGATCCACGATGAGGCTATCCTTGCCGGGAGCGAAAAGTTCGGAAAGGCGGACGTCCCGGAAAGGCGCGGACGATTCGTCACCGAGGTCCGCCGGCCCTTCGCGGAATACGTAGTCGGTTTCGACGAGGGGTCCTTCAGGCAACTGCCTGCGAAGAACCGCGACGCGCTCGGTCTGGTCTTTCAACGCCAATTCTGCTTCCAGCAATTGTTCCCGTAGCTTTCGATACGCTTCACTCTCGCCTTTGATCTTCATGGGGGACTCCTTCCGTTAGATTGAGACCTCTTCGAAGGGGATTTGTTCGCGCTGCTCGGCCGGAGGGCCGGGAATCGTGCTTTCGAACGGAGTATTCAGGGTTGGCGGAGATTTGCGCCATTTCATGGGTCACCCCCAAATTGAAATGGCGCTTATCTTACCGCAATTCTCGAAATTCGCAGCCATCATCCAAACGGATTTTCGTCCGCGCTAGGGCCGTAGATCGAGGGAATGGGCACGTCCAGCAATCGGAGATAGACGGAGAGCTGGCCGCGATGATGATAAACGTGGTTCAACAGGATGGCGCGAATAAAGCCTACGCGCGGGATTGCCATCAGCACCTTTCCATTTTTTGTAAGGGTCCACGTCGCCATGAGTCGGGCATCGTCCATTTTCGCCAGGATTTGTTTGGCGTTCGCGGTGCTCAGGGTAAACACGTCCATGATTTCCTTCTTATTTGCTGGTTCGGCTTGCACCATGCTGCCGATCTCAAACGTATCCTGGTTGGCCATCTCGGCCAAGGGGCCCTGGACGCGGGCAATATGCAGGGCCAGCTGTCCGAGGGAATAGGACTTGGCGTGCGGTTTCCAGGTGAGTTTGCCTTCCGGAACGCGGTCGAGAACGCGCTGCGTGGTTTTTGCTTCCTGATCAATCTCCATCAGAATTGAATCAACGATTGCCATTGTTGCTCCTTTTTGTTTTTTTGAGAATTGGAAACAAACATTCGTGATACTCGAAATCTTCCTCACATGCTTGAAAAGGTTCCCTCTAAACCAGAAAGGCCGAGGCCTGTCCTACAATTTCAGATAGCCGGCAAGCTGATCGAGGCACCCGTTCCACCCATGTTCGTGCTTGCCGCGCTCCTCGGCGCTGGGCAACAGCTCATGCGTGAGGAGAATTTCGGTGGAGGGTCCAAGGTCGCGAAACAGGATTGTCACGAGCGACTCATTTGCGCCCGGCCCGTCTTCCCATCGCCAGGTGAAGACGACCTTCTCGGGCGGCGCGATTTCGCGGTACGTTCCCATCAATTTGTGTACGTTGCCGCCCTGGTGATGTATCTCGATCCTGTACTTTCCTCCGACCCGCAAATCGAGTTCGGGAACTACCGTGGAATACTCCGGAGAAGGCGCGAACCAGCGCGCCAGCTGCCGCGCGTCAGTCCATGCGCTAAAAACTTTTTCGCGCGGGGCCTGAAATGTGCGTTTCAATTGCACCGCCGGCAGAATCGTTATTTGCTCTTTGACCATTCCGATTTCTCCTCTTCCGTGGTTTGATTCAGATAGCGCTCGAGCGCGTCAAAATGGTTTTCCCAGAACGCGCGGTACTGGGAAATCCAGTTCTCCGCGCTTTTCAGCGGGCGTGCGACCAGTCGGCAGCGTCGCGAACGGCCGACCTTTCGCTGGGAAACCAGACCCGCCTGCTGCAGGACGCGCAGGTGCTTCATCACGGCGGGCAGGCTCATGCGATGCGGCCGCGCCAGCTCGGTGACCGAAGACTGGCCGCGCATCAGCGCCAGAAGAATCGCGCGGCGCGTGGGATCGGCCAGCGCTCCGAAGGTGGCGTCCAGCCTCCTGCTTTTGTTAACCATATGGTTTAGTAATACGCGCAGGCGGCCCGGGTGTCAAGGCTAATTTCTTGGGGGGGGCGGCAATTAGCGTGCGGCGTTCTTGTCGTTTCCATATTCATCAGCGCCATGGTCCGTTGCGCCGGCGTCCGACCGGTTGTTGTTTTTGGCTCAGTGCAAAACAGCCGGCGGGACGCCGGCGCTACCAAACCCGCGGCAATCCGGACTATACTGTTGGGCCGCGACGCGCGGATTTATTTCCGCGCGGCCCGGAACACCAACATGACCAGTGAAAAAATGAAAAAGATTGTCCTGCTGCCGGGCGACGGAATCGGTCCGGAGATCGTGCGCGTTGCCGTGCGCGTGCTGAAAGATTGCGCCGCCAGGTTTGGGCACAGCTTCGACTTCGTGGAATTCCCTTTCGGCGGCTGCGCGATTGACGCAGCGGGAGTTCCGCTCCCCGCCGAAACTCTGGCGGCGTGCAAATCCGCTGATGCGATCCTGCTGGGAGCGGTGGGCGGTCCCCAGTGGGATGCGCAGCCGATGGGCAACCGTCCCGAGAGCGGTTTACTTGCGCTGCGCAAGGCCCTGGATTTGTACATCAACCTTCGGCCGATTGATTTGCGGCCGTCGCTGCAAAGTCTGACGCCGCTGCGCGCGGAGCGGGCCAAGGAAGTGCACATTGACTTTGTCCGCGAACTGGCGGGCGATATATATTTTGGCAAGCATCATACCGAATCGGATCCAAGTGGCGAACGCGCCACGGATGAAGCCGTGTACACCACGGGCGAAGTCGAGCGCGTGGCAAAATACGCATTCGCGCGCGCGGAAGCCCGCACGGGGCGCCTGGCCTCGATTGACAAGGCCAATGTGCTAGCTACTTCGCGGCTCTGGCGGAAAACGGTGACGCAAATGGCCGCCAGGCACCTCAAGGTAAAAGTCGAGCACATGTATGTGGACAACGCCGCGATGCAACTTGTGCTGGCCCCGGCTCAGTTTGACGTGATTCTTACGTCCAACATGTTTGGCGACATCCTGAGCGACCTGGGCGCGGCGTTGGTGGGTTCGATTGGCCTGGTGCCTTCGATGAGTTGCGGGCCGGGACCGTCGCTGTATGAGCCGATTCATGGCTCCGCGCCGACGCTTGCCGGAAAAGATGTGGCCTGTCCGGTGGGAACGATTCTCTCGGCGTCCATGATGCTGCGCGAAAGTTTCGGGTTCGCGCGCGAAGCGGAATGGATTGAGTCGGCGGTGGATCGCTTGTTCGTGAACGGCATTCGCACGCCGGATATCGTCGAGCCGAGGACCACTCGGGTCGGCTGCATTGAATTTGGAGAGCGGCTGCTGTCCGAAATGGCCGGCACGGCTGGGCCACGGCAAAGCACCGGAATGTAGGAATCAATTCCCTCCAATATTTTGATCCATGTTGCCGCACTGCAAAATGAACCTGCTGCGGTCCGAATCCCATAAAGACTATCCCAACTTCATGACGTTTGACGGCTGGCGGTTGGAAGCGTGGCGTGGGACGGAAGAACGGGACAATCCAAAAGTCGAATTTCCGTTCGATCACTTCGGAATGAAAAAAATTAAATCAAAACGAAAAGGGAGCGCTTCCCGTTTGGGGGCGCTCCCTCCCAATCCACCGGAAAAATCGGTGGATTTTTTTCCAGCCAACAAACTATTCACCGAGTTCCAGGCCCGGAAGAACGGCGGTGTGTTCCATTCCGACGGCTTGCAGGGCGCTGGGATCCAGACGAAGCGCCTTCAGAATAGTTGGAGCTACCTGTTTGGTTTCGACGTTGCTGTGAATCGTGGCCGCGTCGAACGACGGATTGGAAACGAGCATCATGACGTTAGTGTCATCATGCGCGAAACCGCCATGCTCCATCAGTTTTCGGGCGCTTCCCGTATAGATCACTCCGATGTTGGATTCCACAAAGATGTCCGGCGAGCGCGGATCACCTTTGGGCGCCAGACCCGGAGGGTTGAACAACAGGTTGAGCGCGGGGCCGGAATAGATTTCGCCAATTCCGGCGGAGACGGCGTTCGCTTCCAGCATGGCTACGGCGTTGGAGGTCTGGCTGGAATCCTTGAGCCAGAGCAGGGAAAGGTCGTCCTGGGTGGGGCCGATCTGGTTGACTTCGGAGTCCGGAAGCAGCGAGGCGATGATATCCGATGGCGCCTGACCGTTGGTGCCGCTGGTGCCCGGGATCGGGAAGAACCGGTTGGGATCAATCGGTGATTGGCCGTGCTTCGCGGTGATGATGATGAGGGTGGAATCGAACTTACCGCTCTTCTTCAGGTGCGAAACCATTTCGCCAATCGAGACATCCACAAAATTGATTTCTTCCAGCAACGAGCTGGTGGGTGTGCCAATCGCGTCCAGGTATCCGCCGGTGGGCCCGCTCTTCTGAATCAGCTTCTGTCCGATGCTCACGGCCTGGAAATTCATTCCGTAGAGAGCGGGCACGGGGGCGGTCCTTTTGCCATCGTGCGTCTTGCCATCAATTTCGTTCAGGATGGCGTTGACTTTCAGCGTGTCGTAACACTGAGCGTTCTGGAAACCGCGCGTATAGTCGCTGGTGTCCACTTGGTTGGGGATCGGGGTGCAGGGGATTCCGGTGGGAGTGGTCACGGGCAGGGCAACCACGGGGGAATTGATTTCCGGGGCATAGTAATCGTCCACATTGGTGCCGTCGCCGGGACCGGAAACCGACGTGTAGGCCGGATGCTTGTCAGACCAAGCGGTGTAGCCTTTCGCAGCATGAATGACTCCGAAGACCGTGTTCACGCGCACGAAGTTCCAGGGATAGACCGGGGCGCAATTTTTGCTTGGGTCACGCGGCATTTTGTTCGGGTCCAGAGAGGCATATCCGCCATCCACTCCAGCCGGTGCTCCGCCATTGAGCTGGCTCTGATCAATACTGATGCCTTCTTCATATTCGGTTCTGGTGCCGATCGCAGGCGCGCCGGCCACGCAGGGACCTGCGGAGACCCCGTTGCCGGTCGTCTGCGCGGGCGGGTCCAGCGAGCGGTCATAAGCCACATCGTAGAAAATACCCATGGTGCGCGGGGAGCCGCCGGTCACAATGGACATGAGCCCGGGGAAAGAATCGGAGGGCTTGGAAGTGGATGCACCGGTGTAGGTTACGCCGTGCTCGCCAAGTCCGGCCAGGTTCGGGCAATAGGGCGCCCCGGAATTAATCGTGGGGATGCCATTCACGCAGTTTTCGAAATCAAGCGCATGCATGCCATCAATGCTGAGCAACAGGACATGCTTTATTTTGGTGTCGCTCCCGGCGGGTTTCGGCTGGGCGAAGGCGCTTGGCAGGGACGATAGCACGAGCGCACCAGCTAGAATGCCGGCTTTCCATTTGTTACTTACCATTTTTTCCTCCTCGAGACGTTCTCAGGATGTTCCGGGACGTTCAATGCCGGAGACGGCGTACTGTAACGGCTGCTGGTTGAAACTGGATTGAACCGAGTGTGAAACATTTGTGAAAATCGAGGAGGCAGGGGTTTGTGCGGGGGAAAATTTCGAGGCGAAAACTGCGCGGCGCGGCCTCGCGTTTCATTGGTCGAGGCCGCGCCGAAAGTGTGTTACACACGCGTAGATTTCTTGCAGCTTGTTGCGGTTGCCAATCCTAGAACCGGTTAGGACACTTATTTTCTTCCGGTTGATTGTCCTCAGCGTCCTTCGAAGTGTTGACGAAGGCCAATCCGCCGGGATTTTTCAGTCCAGTCACAATCGGGGTGACAATTCCGGTGGTCATGTCAACGGTGCCGACAAACGGCCCGCCATCGGCGGCCGTGTAGGCCGCGCCGGGCGCGAACGCGTTCTTGCTTAGCGCAAAAACGGTGTTCAAGCCTTTATCGGCGATCAGGAGGAACCCTTGGGTGGAGGTGGTGAACACGGTGTCATCCGTTTCCACTGCGGCTGGCCCGCCGGGTGTCAGATAAGTCAGCGGTAAGCGCAATACGCGCTGGGCGGATGTACCAGGATCGCTCACGATGATCAATTCCTGATCGGCCTGACTGTCCAGCACGATGTTGCCCAGGTTGTCGAGAGTCATGGAGTCGGGATCCTGGAGATTGAGTTGCATGGTCGCGTCGCTGGGAATATCAATCGCATTCGCATTGCCTGCAAGCGCGGGCTCAACGTCCACCAGGCTTCCGGACAATTTGGCGCTGACAATGGCCGGGCCGCTATTCGGATTATTCGCCGGGTTGGAAGCGCTGACGAATACCTTGCAGCCACGGAAAACCAAGTCATCGTAACCGCCGCCGTGAGCCGCCGAGCCAAAGGTGTAAAGTTCCTGCATGCGCGTTTCGGGATGGATCACCACAAGATTGGCATTGGCATCTTCGTTCTGAATGGCCCACAGCTGATTGGTAATCGGGTCAACTTTTAGCCCGTCGCTGTGGCCGGGAACGGTGTAGGTGTGAACGATGCTGCCATCCATCTTGTATTCGACGATTTGAGTGTTCAGGCCGTCGGAACCGTCCGGCAAATGGCCGTCGCCATAGCCGACAAACACATGATGGTTGAGCACGGCAATCGAATCGGGCGCGCTCAGGCCTTTGGGAGCCTGGGCAAACACGGACAATGTATAAGGAGCTGCAGCGGTTTGCGCTGACGCGGCAACGGGAATCAGTCCCGATACGGCGAGAGCTACAGGAGCGACTAGCAAAGCCATTGATCGTTTCATGATCTTAGTGTTCTCCTCTCGATGTGGGGACGAAGAAGCTGGATCAGTTTAATCCGCCAATGAAACTCCCCTGTGAACGAGGGATGAACATTTAATGGCTTGCTTTCACGATTCGTGACTGCCCAGGGCATCGAAAAATATGAACAGGGGTGGCCGTGGCTGGAAAAGCGGGCCTACTGTTCCCGGTTGGGCTCAAATTCGAAACTGACCTATTCCCGCTACCGAATGATCCAAGCCCTTGCGAATCAGGCCCCAAGAATGTTAGTTTCATCGTGGTCAGACTGGGTGATTCTTCTCTACATCTTGTTGATTGGAACTCACCATTGAGTGATCGCCCCCCCCAAAACGGATCGAGTAACGGTCGCCACGCAATGCCGAGCAATTCCTATGCCTCTGGACGCCCTGATCTACAGACCCTAACCTTCTGGCGGGTGGAGGGCAGTCTGGCTGCGCTGGGCGCCGTCCGCCCCGTGGCCTTCTTCACGTGGAACTCCCATACGTTCGCGGGACGCTGGGCGCGCCGCGGAGGCATGCTCTCGCTGGCCCTGATCCGGCCCTTTCTCTATGCTGGCCATCGTGTGTTCGCCACGCGCGTATTGCACACGCTCCTGTCGGGGGTCACGCGCGACCGCCTGGACCTGCTGGGCGAGGAATATTTCGAATACATCCTGAAAAAGCAGTTGAAACCGGAGGGTGTAGAACGCCTGCGCCAGTGTATTCAGACCAAGGGAGCGGAGAATGTCGTCCTGGTCAGCCAGGGGCTCGACCATGTGATGCGGCCGCTGGCCAAGTATCTCGGAGTCCCGCGACTTGTTTCCAACCGTCTCGAATTTCGCGATGGCCTCGCCACCGGACGACTTTTGGACCCTGTGATTCGCCCCCGGAGTCCTCGCGCATGGGCATTTGAACGCGGCGCGGACGGCAGCGTGCCTGCCGATAAACTGCTTCGCAACCTGGGCCTCTCAGCCCATCCGGAAACGCTGGAAAAAGCTATTTTGCCCGCCGAGCGACCAAAAGCCGGAGACCCTCGCGCACTGGTCACCTTTGATGGGAAGGCGCAATCCAGTCCACTGCTTGTGCGGAAGACCCTGGAGGGCAAGAACATCCTGCTCATCGGGGTGACCGGCTTCATCGGCAAAGTCTGGCTCGCTCAACTATTGAGCGAAGTTCCACAGATCGGCAAAATTTATCTGCTCATTCGCAGGCAGCGTACCACGACCGCGCAGCGGCGCTTCGAGAAAATCTTTGAGGAGTCGCCGGTATTCGACCAATTGCAGGAACGTCTGGGCGACAGGTTCGCTAATTTTGTGGCCGAGCGAGTCGAAGTCGTCGAAGGCGACGTGAGCCAGGCTGGATTGGGGATTGCCGACGAAATACGCGAAATGCTGGGCCGCACGCTCGATTTAGTGGTCAACAGTTCCGGCCTCACGGATTTTAATCCCGATCTTCGCGAAGCCCTGGCGAGCAACGTTTCCCCTGTGTTTCAGCTGATCGAGTTCCTGAGAGATTCGGATCACGCGGGGCTATTGCATCTCTCCACCTGCTACGTGGTGGGCGCAAAGGACGGCCGTGTCACCGAGGAAGTCCATCCAGACTATACGCCGCTGGGCATTCCCGATTTTGACGCCGAGCACGAATATAAATCTTTGTTGGAAGTGGTGACCCATGCCGAGGCGCGCGCAGAAAGCCCGGAGATCACAACGGCGCTGCACCGGCAAGCGCTGGGAAGACATCGTGGGAGCGAAGACCCGTCCGGCCCAGAACTGGAAAATCTGATCCGAAAAAATCGCCTCCGCTGGCTGCGCAATCGCCTGACGCGAGCCGGAACGCGCCGGGCGCGCCACCTGGGCTGGCCCAACACGTACACCCTGACAAAATCGCTGGCTGAATCCTTGATCGTGCGCCACGGAGCCGGACTGCCCATCGCCATGGTGAGGCCTTCGATTGTTGAAACGTCCACCGACCAACCATTCCCGGGGTGGAATGAAGGGATCAATACTTCCGCACCGCTTTCGTACCTGCTCGGCACGTATTTTCGCCAATTGCCGACCAACGAACGCAAATGCCTGGACATGATTCCTGTAGATATGGTCTGCCGCGGAATGACTTTGATCGCCGCCGCACTTATCGCGCGACGCCACAAACCGATTTATCAACTGGCGACGTCGGCGACCAACCCATGCGACATGGGCCGCTCGATCGAGTTGACCGGACTGGCGCATCGCAAACATTTTCGCGCGCAGCAGGGCCTTGAAAACTGGATGCGCATGCAGTTCGATACGATTCCCGTTTCCAAAACGCGCTACGAAAAATTCTCGGTGCCCGCGCAGAAAGCCGTCGTGCAAGGCATCAACCGCGCGGCTTCGGCCCTGCAGATGAAGAGGCCGCCCCTGGCGCGCGCGGAACGCGATCTGGTGCGGGTTGAAAAGCTCATCGAGCTGTACAAGCCGTTCATCCTGCACAACGAGCAGGTGTTTGAATCCGAAAATGTGCAACTGCTTTCGGCGGCGCTTCCGGAAGGCGAGCGCGCGGCCTTCGGTTATGATCCTTCCGAGATTGACTGGTGGGATTACTGGATTAACATTCACATTCCGGCTTTGCGCCGCTGGGTATATCCGTTGATCGAAGGACGCGCGCCGGAATCGCGGGCGCGTCGTGTTTTTTCCCCGCGGAACGGCGCAGGCCAGTCCGAGCGCCGCGAAGAGTTGCCGCACGCGGAGACGGCGTCGGGTACAGGGATTCAAAACTAATCCATGGCTATCTTTCTGACCGGCTCGACCGGCTACATCGGCGCGCACATTGCCGCCATTCTGCTGGACCGCCATGGCGACCGCCTGAATCTGCTGGTCCGCGCGAAGACCGAGCAGGAAGCGAACGAACGCCTCTGGCAATCGCTGCAGCTGCACATGGATTTCGCCGAGTTCCGCGAAGCTCTTGCATCGCGAATTTCCATATACCGCGGCGACCTCACCGATGCTCGTTTCGGTCTGGATGCGGCGGAATACACGCGCCTCGTGGGAACGACCGAATCGGTGATCCATTGCGCGGCCTCGCTCAATCGCAAATCCGAAAAGACATGCTTGAACGTAAACCTGCGCGGCACTCTTGAAGTTGCGCAACTGGGCCGGCGGGCGCAGGATGCCCATGGCCTACGCCGCTTCAGCCAAGTTTCTACCGTGGCAGTCGCTGGGCACCGCAGCCACGAAGTAGTCACCGAAGACACCTCGATTGATTGGAACCGCTCCGATTACGATCCGTATGCCCGCACGAAAAAATTCACCGAGCACATGGTGCGCGAACTGCTCCCCGATGTTTCGCGAACGGTGTTTCGCCCCAGCATTGTACTGGGTGACAGCCGCCGCCCGGAAACCACGCAATTTGACATGGTGCGCGCGTTCGTATTTCTTGCGGGGCTGCCGTTCCTGCCGCTTCGCTCGACCGACCGGATAGATATTGTGCCGGTGGATTACGTTGCGGAATCCGTGGTGCTGCTGCATCAGAAAGAGAATCCCGCACACGAGATTTATCATCTCTCGTCGGGGACGCGGGCCGAAACGTTTGGCCAGTTGACGCAGGCTTTGGCGAACTCTGCCGGAAAAATGCAGCCCTACTTTTGGCCTGGGCTGGAACACAAATTTTCTGCCGTGGTGAATTGGCTGGCCAACTATCGAAACGGAATCGGCCGCAGCGCGTCGCTGCTGAAAGTGTTCATGCCGTATCTGGTGTGGGACACGGTATTTGATAACTCACGCGTGGTGGCAGAGATGGGCCGCAAGCCGGAACCATTTTCCAAGTATTGTTATCCGCTGCTGAAGTTTAGCCGCGAGCACAATTTTTCTTATCCATACCGCGAGTGGCAGGGCCCGGCCGCGCACGTTGAGGAAAAAACGGCAGCCCCAGTGGTGCACGCCAGAGGGCTTCGCACATGATGGATTTCGTCCTGGAAGCCTGGACGAGTGGGCTGATAGAAATGTCCCGGGCTCTGTGGAAATTCGGCGCGGGGCGCGCGTGGCAACCCGGCGAACCGCTGAAGCTGCTCTTCGCCGGATACAACGGCACGCGCAATACGGGCTCCGATGTGCGCGTCGAAGAGATGCTGCGGCAGGTGCGCCGCGTGTTGGGCGAAAACAATGTAGACCTCAGCGTGATGACGTTTGATCCGGAGCGCTCCCGCGGTTATTTTTCCGGAACCCGCCAGGTGCAGCTCCCCATGATTTTTCCGCCGTTCTTGTTTCGCGAAGTGCGAAAGTACGACGGCGCGATTACCTGCGAAGGCTCCATGTTCAAAAGCAAGTTCGCCAACGCACTCTCGACCATGACCATTGGCGCGCTCGGGATCGCTTCCGCCGAAAATAAACTTTCGGTCGGCTACGGCGGCGAAGCGGGCGCCATGGATCCCATGCTCGAAAAAATGTGCGGTCACTATTGCCGCCGCTCGCTGATCATCACGCGCAATGAGGAGTCGCAGGCGATACTGAGCAAGCTGGGCGTGCCCACGGAACTCGGCACGGATACCGCATGGACCTTTGAACCGCATCCGGCGGAAGTTGGACGCAAGGCTTTGTCAGCCGCGGGTTGGGACGGACGAACGCCGGTGCTGGCAATCTGCCCGATCAATCCTTTCTGGTGGCCGGTAAAACCATCGGTTGCAAAATTGATCGCCCGTAAAACTTTCGGCGCATATAAAGAGAGCCATTACAGTTCCGTTTACTTCCACAATGCCGGCCCGTCGGTGGACGCTGCCTACAAAAAGTATCTGGGAGCCATCGCCGGAGCTGTAAACGCATTTCGCAAAACGCACAACGTGTTTCCGATTCTTGTCGCCATGGAACGCCTGGACGCGAGGGCCTGCGAAGCGCTTGCGCCGCAATTGGGCGGCGCGCCGGTGTTTACGTCCGACGCACACGATATGTACGAACTGGTGAGCGTATTGCGCTGCTGCGGTCTAATGGTTTCCTCGCGGTATCACGCCATGGTCACCTCGATGCCGGGACTCGTGCCCTCCGCCGGAATTACCATGGACGAACGCATTCGCAATTTGCTGCGTGAACGTGGCCACGATCATCTTCTGCTCACCGTGGACGATCCGGACCTGGAAGCGAAGCTGCTCGTGGTGATGGAGCGTCTGGCGGCGGACGCTGACGCGGTGCGCGACGGCATTGCCCATTCGGTGGTGCGCAATCTGAAAACGATGGCGCGCATGGGCGTCTTCCTCGAACGCGCCGTACACAAATGCTATCCGGAATTTCCCGTGCGCGCGGGAGTGCATGGCTGGGAAGAATATCTCCCTCCGCTGAGCCCGAATCTGCAGCGGCTGCTGGAAACGTATGATATTGCGGCGGCCGCGGCAGCTGGGGATTAGTCGCAGAGTTCGCAGGAATGCGGCGCAGCTGTTGGTGGCACAGGCTTCAGCCTGTGCGTTCTTGCCGGTCAATTCAGGATCAAAACCGCACAGGCTGAAGCCTGTGCCACCAAACAAAATGAATTTTCTCGAAAATATTTTCTCGCGCTTGCACACGTCCGCGGATCGCGTGGTTCTGACCGAAGCACACGTGGGCGGAATGACGCAGGCCGGCCAGGCCGCCAGCGAACAAGCTGCGACGGGGTCGCAGTTGCTGGCGCAAATCGCCACGGCGCGCGCCTATCTGCGCGCGGCGGGACTTGCCAAAGGTGATCGCTGCGCTTTAGTGGCCCCGAACAGCATACGCTGGGCCGCACTCGATCTGGCGATCCTGGCCGAAGGACTCATTGCCGTTCCACTCTATGCGCGGCAGGCGCCGGCCGAATTGGCGGCGATGCTGCGCGATGCGGAGCCTGGCTTAATTTGTTGCGGGGATGTGGCATTGCGCGACGCGATTGACGCGGCGCTGCCCAATGCGCTAATCGCGCCGCGCATGGCGCTGCTAGATGATGTTTTCGGCACGACTTCCCTGCCCAAGGAGGCTGCGCCTACCCCACTGTCTGCCCTTCTGCCGCAGGACACGGTCGCAATTCTCTACACCTCGGGAACTTCCGGTGAAGCCAAAGGTGTGATGCTTACCATTGGAAATCTGGACCACATGCTTTCCTGCACGGGGGCGCGGCTCGATCAATTGATGGGCGCCCGCGATGTGCCGGATCGTATCTTTCATTACCTGCCATTTTGTTTTGCCGGGTCGTGGATTTTGTTGCTATCGTGCCTTTCGCGAACAAGCGTTCTTACAATGTCGATGGACCTGACCAAGCTGGCCGAGGAAATCGGCGTCGCCGCGCCGAATTATTTTTTGAACGTGCCGACGCTGCTGGAGCGCATTCGCTCGGGCGTCGAGGGGAATATACAGAAGCGCGGAGGATTGATCGCAAAAATATTTGGTCACGCAAAAGCGGCCTGGTCGAGAATCAACGCGAAAGCGCCGGACACTTGGGATTTTTTCTGGCTGGGGCTCGCCGGGCTTTTGATTTTTCCTTCTATTCGCAAACGGCTGGGCCCGAATCTTCGCGCGCTGATTTGCGGTTCGGCGCCCCTGGCGCGCGATACGCAACTTTTCTTCATGATGCTGGGAATTTCTGTTCTGCAGGTCTACGGCCTTACGGAAACTACGGCCATTTGCACGATGGACGCCCCCGAACGAATTGATCCCGGACGCGTGGGGCCCGCGATTCCCGGCATCGAAATGAGAATCGGCGAGAATGAGGAAATTCTGGTTCGCGGGCCGAATATTTTTCCCGGCTATTGGCGCCGCCCGGAGCAAACCGCGCAAGCGATTCGCGACGGCTGGTTTCGCACGGGCGATCAGGGCGACGTGGACGGGAATGGAAACTGGCGCATCACAGGAAGAATAAAAAATCTGATCATTCTGAATTCCGGACATAATATCGCGCCCGAACCCATCGAGGAAGAATTGCTCCGCGCCATTCGCGGGGCGCAGCACGTGGTGCTGGTGGGCAACGGGCGCAGTTTCCTTGCGGCCATCGTCACGGGCGAAGTGGCCGGGACGGAAATCGAATCGCAATTGGAACGGCTAAACGCTACACTGCCGCATTACCGCAAGATTCGCATGTTTCACGCGGCAAGGGAACCTTTTACGATTGAAAATGGCCTGCTGACAGCGAACGGAAAATTACGCCGCGACGCCATCGCCGCGCGTCTTGCCGGCGAAATCGAATGTATGTTCGCAAAAACAGATTGACGAAAGCGTTTGGGCTGAATTTTGTCGCTGTCGCAATGACTGGAATTGTTTTGGTTTGAACTGGAATTGGGAGGTCGGGGCTTCAGCCCCGACGTAAAAGATGGACAGAGCGGGGTTTCAATCCCTGAAGTTTCAGGGGCTAAAGTCCAAGATCAACGGGGCTTGAATGTCCGAGCTGAAGCTCGGACCTCCGAAGCGCGAAGACAGTAAATTTGGAGCAGCGCCCGGGGTCAGAACGAATTGACAAATACCATGGACGAATACAAAGGCAAATCACTTTCCTGGCGCGTCACTGACGGCATCGTCGAACTGAGGTTGGACCGCGCTCCGGCCAATGAAATTGGCCTGGCCATGCTCGAAGATCTGGAACGTTTTATTTCCGCGCTTCCCGCGCTGGAATCCAAGGCCAGCGCCTTGATTTTGTACAGCGAACAGAAAGCGGGATTTTCCGCGGGCGCCGATTTGCGCGAACTTTACACACAGGCTCAAAAAATGGAAGCTACTGCAGCCGCAAGAGGCATCCGCGAATTTCTTAACCGGATTCACGCGGTGCTCAACCGTCTGGACACCTCGCCGCTCACGACCATCGCGGCAGTTCACGGAGTCTGCTTCGGCGGCGGTTTCGAGCTAGCCCTTGTTTGCGATTTAATTATCGCGGACAAAATGGCGCGCTTCTGCTTTCCGGAATTGCGCCTGGGACTAATCCCTGGATTCGGCGGAATCCCTCGCCTGAAGCGCGACCTCGGAAACGCTGTTATCCGCGATTTGCTTCTTACTGGGCGTAGCATCAATGCGACCAAGGCGCTCGCCGTGGGATTGGCAAGCCAGGTGGCGGCCGAGGGCGAAGCACTGCGGCTTGCGCGCGCGACGGCAGCGCAGGTAACAAAATTCGACCGCAATACAGCGGCAGCCGCGAAGCAATTTATCAAGCCGCTGCCCACGGAAGATTTGCAGCGCGAAATCGAACTTTTCTGCGAACTGTTTTCGCGGCCCGCGGTGATGGAAGGGTTGCGCAAATTTGTCGAGGATGCCAGCGCGCATCCGTATTTGCCGTGAGCCGGCAGCGATAGTCGAAGTGTGCAATCTTCCTGTAAAATGGAAACCATCATGAGAACCATTGAACAAACAACCGAAGAAATTCTGGCTCTAGCCGCAACGCATTTCAAAGTGCCGCGCGCCGGGCTCCAGGCCGGTGACGATTTCTACAAGAAGCTGGGCATAGATAGCCTGCAGGCTCTCGAATTGCTCACGCGCCTGGAAAATCATTTTGGCGTCGAACTCCCCGATTACGAAGTCCAAGGCGTGAGCGATTTCCACACACTGGCCACTCGCATCCAGGCGAGGCTCTGATTAGATCGTGGAATAAAGCGTTTCATTCTGTGATTTCCCCCTATAATCTTGTTTTTCTCTGTGACTCCGCGCCTCCGTGGCAATCTTGATGCTGGACCTGACAAAATACGAATCACTCGGCGCGGCGCTGCGCGATGGCCTGGCGCGATGGCCAGATGTAGTTTGCCTGATCGAAGCCGACCGCGAGCGCGAGAAATCGCGCATCACCTACAGGCAATTCAGCGAAACAGCCGAGCCATTGGCGACCGCGCTGCAAAGCTCGGGATTTGCCGCCGGAGATCGCGCTGCAATCATCATGACCAATCAACCCAAGTGGCTGATTTCCGCGTACGCGGTATTTTTTTCGGGCGGCTTGGTAGTCCCGCTCGACTACAAATTGTCAGCCGCCGAACATCTGCAATTGCTGACGCACTCCAAAACCAAAGTGCTGTTTGTGGAATATCCGCTGTGGCGCGCCATCACGCAGGCCGCGGAATTTCACGCGCTCGCGGTGGGTACAGTGTTGGTCACGGAAGCGCCGCCGAACGCCGATCTTGCCGGCGGCCGGCGCTGGGAGGATTTCCACGAGGCCCAGGCGCCGGAATTCCGTCCACGTTCACGGAAAGACGCGGCGTGCATCGTATATTCTTCGGGCACCGGCGGCCGCCCGAAAGGATGCGTGCTGACGCACGACAATTATCTCGAGCAGTGCCGCTCGCTTACGGCGCTGTATCCCTTCTGGCCCGGCGTGCGCTATCTCAGCATTCTGCCCACCAATCACGCGATTGATTTCATGGTTGGATTTATTGGACCGTTCACGTGCGGCGCGACGGTCGTGCATCTGCGAACGTTGCGCCCTGAATTTGTGCGCGAGGCATTCACGCGATACAAGATTACGTACATGAGCCTGGTGCCCCTTGTGCTCGGCAATCTTCAAAAAGGTTTGCAGCAGCGCTTCGCCGATCTACCGCCATTCAAACGCAAAGTTTTCAATACTCTAGTGGCTGCGAACAAGACGGTTACGCGTCGCCGCCCGAAACTTTCACTCAGCCGTCTTCTGCTCAAGCAGGTTCATCAGGCGTTCGGCGGAGAGTTGCGCACGCTGTTTGTCGGGGGCGCGTTTACCGAGCCGCAAACGCTTCAATTTTTTTACGATTTGGGGATCCAGGTTGCAAACGGGTACGGCCTGACCGAGGCGGGAACCGCCGTCACACTGAATGATTTCAATCCGGTGCGCACGGACACGGTGGGCCGCCCGCTGCCCGGAGTGGAAATTCGCATCGCGGAACCCGACGCCGAGGGAATCGGCGAAGTTGCCGTCCGCAGCAAAACCGTAATGTCACACTACCTGGACGATCCGGAACTGACGGCGGAAACCATCGTGGATGGCTGGTTGATGACCGGCGACTTTGGCCGCTTGGACGCCGCCGGCCATTTGCAACTCTTTGGCCGCAAGAAGAATATGATTGTCACCGCCGAGGGAAAAAATATTTATCCCGAAGACATTGAGAATGCATTTGCCGGGCTGGCGGTAAAGGAATATTGCGTCTTTGCCGCGAATTATCTGTGGCCGCGGCGAACCATGGTGGGCGAACAATTGGTGCTGGTGGTCCACCCGGAAGCCGGGTACGGGGTGGATGAGGCGTTGCGCGCTGAAATCTCGCGGCGTAATGCGCTGCTCCTGAATTACAAGCGCATCAGCGGCTATGCGGTTTGGGACCAGGATTTCCCGCGCACTGCTTCCATGAAAATTAAGCGTCCCGTGCTGGCCGAAGAGATCGGCGGGCGGCTCGACCGCAACGCGGTGGTTTCGCTGTGAACGAAACTTATTTTACGATCGTGAATCCGGCGGCGGGAGGCGGGCGCTGCGGAAAACTTGCTCCGCGCGCGCTTGAACGGCTGCGTACCGCGGGGCTTACCCTGGAAGTCCGCCAGACGCGGGCCCCCGGAGAAGCCACAATTTTTGCGCATGAAGCTTACACCGCCGGATTTCGTAATTTTATTGCGGTGGGCGGCGACGGCACCGGCTTTGAGATCGTCAACGGCCTGTTCCCCAGCGCACTCACGGGCGAACGCGCCGCGCTGGGTTTCCTGCCGTTGGGAACTGGAAATTCTTTTCTGCGCGATTTCACCGATCAAGGCGCGGAGTACGCGATCCGCGCAATTCTCGCGCGCAGCAGGCGGACGTGCGACGTGATTCGCCTGAACCACGCTGGTGAATCGCTATTTTTCATCAATACACTGAACATGGGATTTGCGGCGGACGTCGCCACTCTCACCAATCGCCATTTAAAATTCCTGGGCGAGTTCGGATACCTGGTGGGTGTGCTGGTTTCGCTGGCCCGGCTGCGCCGTCGCCCGTTTCCCTTGCGGGCGGATGGCGATCGCGACGATCGCCGCTGCCTGTTCGTCGCATTCAGCAACAGCAAATATACCGGCGGTAAAATGATGATCGCGCCGCATGCGGCCGTCGAAAGCGGTACCATCGAATACGTGCATTGGGGACCGATCGGGCGGCTGGGCTTGATCCGCAATCTGCCGAAATTATTTGACGGCTCGCACATGAAACATGCAATGGCCTCGCGGCGCACGGCGGCGCGCATTGAATTTGAACTGAGTGAACCCGTGGACGTGGTCGTGGACGGCGAAGTGCTCACGCTCGAAGTGGAATCGCTGGAAGTGCTGCCCGGGGCTCTGGACGTGATGGTATGAACGGCGAAAACGAGCAGCCCATGTCCGTTCCCGCCACAACGGAGTCGCGCGATGCGCACGGCGCGCGACGCGCGTGGGCGATCATTCGCAGCACTTATCACTGGCTGCTCAGCGCCGCGTATTTTTTCCCGGTGTGCAGTTTTCTGGTGCTGCTCGGCATATTCGTGGATCCGCGCAAGAACGACGGCGCGCAACGCTGGCTTTGCCGCGTGACCATGAAAGCCGCGGGCGTAAAGCTCAACGTAAAGCGTTCACCGGGCTTTGATCCCGCGCGCACCTGTTTTTTTCTTGTCAACCACGTAAATTTATTTGATCCCTTCGTCCTCTACGCCACGGTTCCGCAATTTTTCAGAGGATTGGAACTGGAATCGCATTTCCGAATTCCCGTGTACGGCTGGATGATGAAGCGCTTCGGCAATGTTCCCGTGCCGGACAACAATCGTCCTTCGGACCTGAAACGCATGTGGCGGCTGACGCGCGCTGCGCTGGACTCGGGCGTGAGTCTGGCTGTATTTCCCGAAGGGCAACGCACGCTGGATGGCAGGGTGGGCGCGTTCAAAGACGGCGTATTTCGCATGGCATTGCAATTCGGGACGCCGATTATTCCGGTGAGCGTGGTAGGCGCATTCCAGTTCAACAAGAAAACAAGCTGGCTGCTGCGCCCGGGCGCCATCACCGTGTATTTGCACGACGTGATCGAGACGAAGGACCTGGGCAAGGAAGATGTCCCGGCGCTGCGCGACCGGATCCATGGGATTATTTCGGGACCGATTGAGGAAGGACTTGAAAACAGCGCGAAAAGAGGGAGTTAGTCTTTGTTAGTTGCGGGATCAAACACAAGAAAGCCGTGTTGGAGCGCCGCATTGGCCAGTTGACGGTCGGAAACGCCAAACTCGATAATGTTCGCTTTGCCACCAAAACCCACCGCATGAATGCGGGCGGAATCTTTCAACCAAACCGCGGCGGAAAGGTGAACTGCGTCGCTCGCTTTCAAGGAATACTGCTGGCAAAGACCCGGTAGCGCGAACATGGTACTGGTAGTCAATTCCAAGACGTTCAAACTGAACAGCCAATCCTCCAGGAATTCTTCAAGTAGTTTATCTTTTTCGTCGCTGCTCAATTGCTTGTCTCGAAACTTGCGGCCGATTGCTGCGTGAACCTCTGCAAAACTGAGTATGGATGTATAGATTTTTTCTCCCCGCGCAAATCGAGAAATGACAGCTTCGCTTCCATCTTCTTGAACATACCGCTTAACAAGCGCCGAGCTTTCCAGATAGAGCATTAGGTCCGGTCTTCAATAATCATTTGTGAAATGGGTTTGCCCTTCACGCGAATAGGCTTGAATTGCTTGAACGGCCGAGTACCCCTGCGCAGATGTCCCTGCGCTTCCAAACTTCGAAGAAAATCCTCCGTGGTATCGGATTCGACCGCAACAAGCGCGGGTGGAAGAAGACGCGCCACAGGCTTCCCACGATCCGTAACAATTATCGTTTCACCCTTGCCGACCATTGCCAGGTACCGGCCCAGGCGATTCTTGAGTTCGCGGCTGCCAACAGTCTTCATGTAGCTACCTCAACAGCTATTGTAGCTACATTAGCCGAGGGCGGTCAATGGATGGTGGAAGGTGAAGAACCAAATTGCAAACGGGGAATTACAGCGAAAGTCGAGCACCCGGAATCGTGCGGCCGGCCTTAGTTTCCTGCCAGGTAAAAACAATCCGATGGATGACGGTAAGCGTGGCCACAACGGCGATGACCCACAATACGGGAGCCATGCGGTTGAAAACTCCGCCGAGGATCAATAGCACCATGCGTTCGGGACGCTCCATGAATCCCACTTTGCAGAGTGGGATTAGAGACTCGGCGCGCGCGCGCGAATAACTGACCATCACCGATCCGGCCGTCGCCACTGCCGCCAGTATGACGTACGAAGCTCGCCCGGCTTCGGCGTAATACACCAGCAGGCCCATGTAGAGGGCCATGTCGGAATAACGGTCCAGAGTGGAATCGAAAAATGCGCCGAAGGCCGTGACGCGTTTTTCGCGCCGCGCCACTTGCCCGTCGAGCATGTCGAGGAAGGCGGCGAAAAAGATGACCATTGCGCCGGCGCGGAATTTGCCCATCGCAAATAACGCGGCCGCCCAGCAATTTACCAGCAGACCAAAAAAGGTCAGAAGATTCGGGTTGATCCCGGTGGAAGCAACCAGGTCCACGATCTTTTCGAGCAGCCAGCGCCCGCCTTCGCCAATTTTACGTGTGAGCATTTCTATGAGCGCCGCGCAGCGCGATTCCCTGCTGTTGCATCATACGCTACCGGGCAGCGGACCCTCAAGCGAAGAGGTATTTTCTTGAGTTCGGCGCGGCGTGGCATTGCTTGACGTTACCCGCCGCCCGGCGTAACCTGCCGCATGTCCCTCTAAGTTGTGAGGATCCAAATAGAAAGCTAAGCGAA
>Ga0207024_10032_pt1 | contig 47078 bp, 42 predicted proteins | sample Alteio_BWMinCont_44_FD_153470 | JGI IMG/M metagenome (GOLD analysis project Ga0207024, IMG submission 153470) | Enriched cells from forest soil in Barre Woods Harvard Forest LTER site, Petersham, Massachusetts, United States -... | ecosystem: Environmental > Terrestrial > Soil > Temperate forest >...
CTACCGAGTGGGGACTCAACATTGCGGTTGACCTTGGCGCAGTCACAAGTTTCGGTCTCGGCATCTGTGCCGTAGTGCTCGCCTAGTCGAGGGCACGCCGTGAGTCAACGAATCGGAATCGATCCGTGATGTCGCGCAATTAGCGTTGAACCTTGGCTAGCGCAACTCGCATTCGTTCATGCCGTGAGCGTTCTATTTTCAGAAGGTTTTTGATTTTTTTAGGCAGGAGACACACTGCTTTTTAGAAAAATTCATTCTGGACGAAGGACTTGTTAGCGGCTACAGCCTATCTTCACTCGGGGGGACTGGAGAAAATTTGTGCCCGCAGATCTGATCGACAATCTTCCGGAAACTCTCAAGAGTCTGCGAAGCCGTCCGTTGTTCACCATGCGATTGGATGTGCGGGGCCCGCTAAACGTTGGCGCGACTCCGAGCGAATACCGCCGCGTCGGCTTGGTTACCGGAGGCATATTTGAGGGAGATAGGCTGTCCGGAGAAGTGCTGGACGGTGGCAACGATTGGCAGACAGTCCGTCGTGATGGCGCCATAGCATTGGATGTGCGGCTTGTCCTCAAGACTACGTCCGGCGCACTGATTTGCATGAAATACGGTGGCGTGCGCCATGGTCCCCCCGATGTTGTCGAGAGAATTGAGAAAGGTGAGGTTGTAGATCCGACAAGCTACTACTTTCGGATCAATCCTTTATTCGAGACCGCGGCCGCAGAACACGATTGGATCAATCGCATCGTAGCTATTGGAATCGGCCATCGACGGGCAGATGGACCGATCTACAGCATTTTCGAAATGTTGTGAGCCGCGATCCAAGGCCATGGTAGCCGAGCCGAAAGCAGCCCGCACGCTGGATGGGAATCGTCCACTGCGAAAGGCCCCCCTCTACTGGCTAGCGCTGGGGACCTTCGCGGTCGGGACCGAGGGTTTCATGATCGCGGCTCTCCTGCCAGGGATTGCAAAGGATCTTTCGGTAAGTCTGCAGGCAGCAGGTTATCTCGTGACCGCTTTTGCATTTACCTACGCGCTGAGTTCGCCATTGTTGGCCGTTCTGACTGGCGGATTTAATCGCCGCAAGCTGCTTGTGCTCTCAATGGCGGTATTCGCTGTGTCGAACGTTATGGCGTCAGTGGCGTCCGGTTACTGGTCACTACTTGCCGCGCGCGTCCTACTCGCCATTGCGGCTGGTTTCTACGTGCCAGCTGCGAACGCTGACGCGGCGATGCTGGTGCCACTCGAGTGGCGAGGGCGCGCGCTCGCCATCGTCAACGGTGGGCTCACCTTGGCAGTGGCTTTGGGCGTTCCCCTTGGAGCGCTTCTTGGCGCACATTTCGGGTGGCGCTCCTCGTTCGTTGGGGTAGCCGTTCTGGCAGCAGCGGCGCTCACGGGCCTGCTGGTCGGTATGCCACGCGCTATCGGCGCAGGCTTGACAGTGGCGACGTTGCGAGAACGACTGGCCATCGTTCGCCTGCCTGGCGCTTTTCCGATTCTGCTTGTGACAACACTTTGGGCAATCGGAACATATACCGTCTACACGTATATCGCGGCCTACCTTTCAGCGTTCGTTGGATTCGAGGGAGTTCGCGTCGGATACGTCCTTTTTCTTTGGGGGACAGCGGCCCTACTGGGACTCGTCCTCGGAGGCCTTGTTACGGACAAGGTCGGTGGTCGCTACGTCATCGGTTTCGCATTGCCGCTATTGGCCGTCGCATTGACTAGCTTGTCGGCGATCGCGTGGTTTCTGTCCCCAACGAACGCGTTGGTGCCAGTTCTAGTCGCGGTGTTTGTCTGGGGTTTGACCGCTTGGGGTTTCTTCCCAGCCCAGCAGGCGCGCTTGATCGGCGTCGCTGGACTTAAAGGCGCGTCGGTCATTCTTTCACTCAACGCGACCTTTATGTATTTGGGATTCTCGCTTGGAGCCGCGCTGGGTTCGCTCACGCTAACCATTGGGACGGTAGCCGATATTGGATGGGTTGGCGGGGCCTTGGTGGTGGCGTCATTCAGCTTGTGCGAATGGCAGAGATCCGGGTCAGCCCGTGCTGTACTGAATTCTTAGGACTCAGAAGAAAACCTTATGGCAACCACTATTCCGAATTCAACTGTTGTCTTGGTCACGGGGGCGCTCACGGGCATTGGGCGGGCTACCGCATCCGCGTTCGCTCGGGAAGGTGCGCGCGTCGTCGTCTCCGGCCGACGCGACGACGCTGGGCAAGCGTTGGCAACTGAATTGCGAGCGCTTGGCGCGGACGCTGAATACGTGCGCTCAGACGTGCGTAGCGAGGACGATGTACGAGCCTTGATCGACAAGACCCTCGCACGCTTTGGTTGCCTGGATGTGGCCGTCAACAACGCCGGGACCGAAGGCAAGCCCGGTCCGGTGACAGAACAGTCTGCCGATAGCTACGCGGCCACCTTCGATACCAATGTGCTCGGTACGTTGCTGAGCATGAAGCACGAGCTGCGCGTAATGCAGGCGCAGGGCCACGGCAGCATCATCAACCTATCGTCGACCATGGGCCAGAGGGGCGCGCCCGGTGCATCCCTATATACGGCCAGCAAACACGCGGTCGAAGGGCTGACGAAGGCGGCGTCGCTAGAAGCGGCGGCGTTCGGCGTTCGAGTCAACGCCGTAGCGCCCGGTCCAGTCGACACGGACATGCTTACCCGAATCACCGGCAGCGCCGATAGAAAGGCCGGCCTGATTGCAGGCGTGCCCTTTAAACGCGCGGGCAGGCCTGAAGAGATCGCCCAAGTCATAGTTTTTCTCGCATCTGACAAGGCGTCCTTCGTGACGGGCCAAGTCCTCTGCGTCAACGGCGGCAAGACGGCAAGTTAATCGACTGGGCAACATGCAGAAAGCGACCTGACAGAGCGCCTTCATGAAAGTCGCGATCCTCGATGACTATCAGAATGTCGCCCTTAAGATGGCTGACTGGTCGGCCGTTGCCGATAGGGCGGAAATTAGCGTCTTCAACGACCATTTGACCAATCCCGCGGCTATTGTGGGACGGCTTCTCCCGTTTGACGTCGTTTGTGTCATGCGTGAGCGCACGCCCCTGTCCCGGGAGATCATTCTGCGTCTCCCAAATCTTAAGCTGATTGCTTCAACCGGCCTTAGCAATGCCTCGATTGATATGCCCGCCGCGCAAGAGCGGGGGATCAGAGTCACGGGAACTGGATATCGATCGACCCCCACGATTGAGCTGACTTGGGCGCTCATTCTCGGGAGTATGCGTCACGTCTTTGAGGAGCGTGACGCGATCCGTCATGGCGGGTGGCAAACGTCAATCGGCCAAGAACTCGACGGGAAGGTTCTGGGGGTCCTGGGCCTGGGAAATATCGGCAAGCAAGTCACGCGTATTGGTCTTGCATTTGGAATGAAGGTCATTGCGTGGAGCCAAAAGATGACGCGCGAGACCGCCGAAACGGCAGGCGCGACGTTCGTCACGAAGAGCGAATTGTTTCGGCAGGCGGATATTGTCACCATCCACCTCGTTTTGAGCAAACGTACTCGGGGACTCGTCGGCGCCGCCGAGTTGCAACTCATGAAACCGACGGCCAGGCTCATCAACACGTCTCGCGGCCAGATCGTCGACGAAGGCGCACTAATTAATGCTTTGCAATCGCGAGCCATAGCGGGAGCCGCGCTCGACGTGTTCGACGAAGAGCCATTGCCGGACCAGCATCCCTTTCGGCGTTCAAACAACGTTTTGGCGACCCCGCACATCGGTTACGTCGCCGAAGATCTTTATCGCACTTTTTATGGCGAAGCAGCGGCGAACATCGCTGCCTGGCTCGATGAGAACTGACGCTAATTCCTAAGACTATATCTACCTATCGGTACACCCTAAGAGGAGTAACAACATGTCTGCGAAGATTCTCGGTCGTTTGGTTGGTCCCATGCTCGCAGCCTGTGCGTGCTTGAGTCTCGTGTGCTTTGGCCTGATGTCTCAGCCGGCTGAAGCGCAGAATTTGCCCCCCGCATCGAAGCTTGATAAGCCACAAGCCGGTTTCTACAGAATGAAAATCGGCACGATTGACGTCATCGCGCTTTCCGACGGGACGCTTGGATCTGAACTTCTCAAGAGGCTCTCAAGACCGAAAGAGGCGGAGAAACTTATGGCGAAAGCGTTCTTGAAGTCACCCTTCGACACTTCGGTCAACGCTTTCTTAATACAGCTTGGCCAGCGGCAGATTCTTGTCGACACGGGAGCCGGTGATCTGCTTGGACCGAAGGTGAATAAGCTAACGTTCAGTCTAAAAGCCGTAGGAGTCAGTCCAGAGCAAATAACTGATGTCCTGCTTACACATATTCATCCCGATCATAGCGGCGGGCTGTCAGTTGGAGGTCGAAAGGTTTTTCCCAACGCGGTTGTTCACGTCGACAAGAAGGAATTGGACTTTTGGACCGACAAATCAGTCGGAGAGAAACTGCCGGAACCATCAAGGACCTTCTTTCAACAAGTCGAACAAACAGTTGGTCCATACATAGCCTCTAAGCAGATACAAACGTTTGATGGGGCGACGGAGTTGTTTCCCGGGATTCGCTCTATTCCCGGTTACGGGCACACGCCTGGCCAATCCTTCTACGCGCTCGAGGACAAGGGTGAGAAGTTGGTTTTCATGGGCGACACAATTCACGCCCCGGCCGTGCAGTTCGATGTCCCATCGATCACGATCAGTTTTGACATTGACCAAAAGATGGCGGCGATTCAGCGGGAGCGAGCATTTGCCGATGCCGCGCAAAATGGCTACCTGGTCGCGTTCGCTCACATGTACTTCCCGGGCGTTGGACACGTGCGAAAGGATGGAAACCACTATCGTTGGGTTCCTCTGCCCTACACGAACGACGCAACCAAATATTGATCTCCGCTCCACAGTGCAGTCCTCGAGCGAAAGTCTGGCGGCAGCTCGGTGAGCCATATGCGGACTCGGATTGCGGCACAGGAGCTGAATATGAACACGCTTGGTAGTTTCCGCGAGCTGGAGATGAAGCGTATCGGGCGCGTGCATCAAGGCGGCCGTTTGCGTCAAGTGCGGCCCGATCGAACATCTTTCCATTCGATCCGTTACGAAAGGCGATGGGAACAATTCCTATGGATCCTCACCGTCGTCATTTTCCTCGCCGGTTGCAGCTCGACGGCTCGCTTACATGGAGAGACCGTGATGTCACTCGAAGAGACGAAGCAAAACCTTCGCGGCGAATGGGGCAGCATCGCACCGGAGATCCGGCCAAGCGCCACAAAGAACCCCGACGGCAGCTTGAAGGCGTTCTATCTGTCCAGGGACTTTAAATACCTGGATAACGATCGCTTTGAGCTGACGATCGTGAACAGCGCAGATCCATACCACGTGATACCCCTCGCGCGAATCTACCTGCGCGGCCACATGCACTGGAAGGGCCCTCATCCGATTGCTGCCGGAGCGCAAAAGGTTGACTTCGTCGCCGATGAGGACTACACGGTGACGCCGCTCGCGCAGGGGTTTGCCGAAGTGCTCAACAAGGTGGCAAGCGCCGGATTCGCCAAATGGGAAGTCAACGTTCCGCAGACCGTCTTCGGCAAAAACTTCGCGCCCTTTGGCCTTGTTGCGGGGCAGAACTTCATGGAATACGACCTCGTTTACTTGAGTCGCGACATGCTTTTCTGGGGGGCTCGACACATTGATGGGCGGGGTTTCGACATAGAAACGAACCGACCGACGAATCTGCAGATTCCTCTCGTTCGCAAGCCCCTCTGAGCGTACTGGGAAAACTAGGAGCGAAAGCGACATGGAAACGACACAGAGCCAACCTTCTACCGAATGGCGCGAACTCGTCCGCAAGGCTGGTACGCCCGAATTCGCAGCCGCGTTCGTGCCCGAGGCCTACCTGGACACGACAGTGCTGAACGCAACGTGTTTCGGTGCCGAGAAGATCGGCGCGTTCTTCGACACGACGAGGAAGATGTTCGACCACTTGGAGTTCAACCATGAGACCGTCGCCGGTCGCAGGACCTACATGGAGTGGGTAGGTCAGGCGTTCGGCTCGCCGATCGCCGGCACCACGATCGTGGCGCGAAATGGAGCTGGCCTCATCGAGAGCATTCGTCTCTATCACCAGCCGCTCAGTGCGGTTGTTCGCTTCTCCACGGAGCTGGCCAAGCGCCTTGAGGGAAAGCTCGGCAAGGCGATGTTTGCGACCTCGCCCTACAAGGCGTTCGTGCTCGAGGCGTTCGACGCTCTGTTCAATCGGCGTGATTACGCCGCCGCCGAGAAGTTCTGGTCGCCAAATTACATCCAGCACAGCGCCCACATTGCGCCAGGACGGGATGGGCTTTTCAATCTGGTCAAGACGCTGCCGCCGACGCTCCGATACGACTCCAACCTCATCATGGCTGAAGGGGACTTCGTTATTGCGCACGGACGGTTCTCAGGCCACGGCAGGCCCGCCAACTGGGTCGCATGCGATGTACTGCGCATCGAGCGCGGACTTCTGGCCGAACACTGGGACGTGCTTCAGGATGAGGCGACGCGCGCGACATCGGCGAGCGGGCTGCCCATGTTCGGCGACAAATTCCCCAAGTGACCACCGGAGGACCATGACATGGCAACTGTGAAACTGAACGGACGCTCGGTACGCATCGATGGTCCCGACGACATGCCGCTTCTCTGGGCGTTGCGAGACCTCCTCGCGATGACGGGTACAAAGTTCGGCTGCGGACAGGGACTGTGCGGTGCATGCACCGTGCAGGTCGACGGCGGCATGGCGCGCTCCTGTATTACGCCACTCGGCGCCGTGGCCGGAAAATCCGTCACTACGATCGAAGGCGTCGGCCGGACGCGTGTGGGAGGTGCGGTTCAGAAGGCCTGGCTCGACGGCAACGTTCCGCAGTGCGGCTATTGCCAGTCCGGGCAGATCATGTCCGCTTGCGCGCTGCTCGCATCGAATCCAAAGCCCACCGACGCGGATATCGACAGCTTCATGTCGGGAAACATTTGCCGTTGCGGGACGTACCCGCGGATCCGAGCCGCGATCAAGAAGGCCGGAGGTGTGGCATGAGCACGACACGCCGTGATTTCCTCAAGATCGCCGCGGCAAGCGCCATCGGCGGAGGTCTGCAGATCGGATTCGACCTGCCTGCACGTGCGGAGGTGCGCGACACCCTGATCACCGACGCTCCGTTCGCACCGAACGCGTTCCTGCGCGTTGATCGAGCTGGCAAGGTGACTTTCGTGTCGCCCATGATCGAGATGGGCCAGGGGACCTATACCTCGCTGCCGATGCTAATTGCCGAGGAGCTCGAAATCGACGTCGACAAGATGGCAATCGAGCATTCGCCGCCGGACGACAAGGTCTACGCCAATCCGCTCATTGGACTTCAAATGACCGGTGGCTCGACCTCCATTCGGGCAATGTTCGTTCCGCTGCGCCGCGCTGGCGCCACGGCACGAGTGATGCTGGAAACGGCCGCCGCCCAGCAATGGAACGTCGATCCGTCCACCTGCCGCGGGAAGAACGGCGCGGTGGTGCATGTCCCGAGCGGCCGCAAGCTTGGTTACGGAAAGCTTGCGGAAGCGGCAGCGAAGCTCCCGGTGCCCGAGAAAGTTGCCCTCAAGACCCCCGCCGACTTCAAGTTGGTGGGAACGCCTCATCGACGCCTCGATCTCGTGGGCAAGATTGACGGCAGCGCAAAGTTCGGCATCGATACTCGGCTGCCGGGCATGAAGTTCGCGGTGCTGGCAATTTCGCCTGCGTTCGGCGGAAAACTCGCCGCCGTGGACGAGGCCAAGGCGATGGCGGTCCCTGGCGTGAGCCAGGTCATACGCCTGCCTGACGCGGTGGCCGTCGTCGCGTCGCACACCTGGGCGGCCAAGCAGGGGCTCGCTGCGGCGGCGCCGCAGTGGGACTTGGGCCCCAACGGGAAGCTCACTACGGCCGATGTCGTCGCGCAGCTGGCGACTGTCTCGGAACAGCAGGGTGCCGTTGCGCGCCACGACGGCGATGCCTCGAAGGCGATCGCATCTGCTGCGCGCAAGGTTGAGGCGCGCTACGAGCAGCCCTTTCTCGCACACGCGGCGATGGAGCCGATGAATTGCACGGTGCACCTGACGAAGGAAGGCTGCGACATCTGGGTAGGAACCCAGATTCCGGGCGTGACGCAAGCGGTTCTCATGCAAGTCACGGGTCTGCCGCGCGAGAAGGTGCGAATCCACAACCACCTGCTGGGAGGCGGCTTTGGCCGGCGGCTGGAATTCGACGGGACGGTGCGCGCGGTCCAAGTCGCGCGGCAAGTAAATGGCCCTGTACAGCTGATCTACACACGCGAGGAAGATCTTCAGCACGACATGTACCGGCCCTACTACTACGACCGCGTGAGCGCAGGCCTCGATGCCAAGGGAAATCTCGTCGGGTGGTCGCATCGGATTGCGGGCTCCTCCATCTTTGCACGGTCCTTTCCGACCATTATCAAAAACGGTGTAGATCCAGATGCGGTCGAAAGCGTCGTCAATCTTCCCTACGGGTTGAATGACATCCATGTCGAGTGGGTGGCCCAGGAACCGCCAGGGATCCCGACCACGTTCTGGCGCGGAGTCGGCGTCACGCGCGGCACGTTCGTCGTGGAAAGCTTCATGGATGAGCTCGCTGCCGCAGCACAGCAGGACCCGCTCGCGTTCCGAGTTGCTCTTCTCGACAAGAACCCGCGCGCGAAGGCCGTGCTGCAGTTGGCAGCGCAGCGATCCGGGTGGGGCAAGCGCCTTCCGGCCGGCCAGGGACGCGGCATCGCCCTCTGCATCGGGTTCGGCAGCTTCATCGCACAGGTCGTCCAGGTTCGCGTCGACAAGGATGGCGCGGTCGCGGCGACAAACGTGTGGTGTGCCGTCGACTGCGGTATCCAGGTCAACCCCGACACGATCCGCGCCCAGATGGAGAGCGGGATCGTCTTTGGCCTCTCAGCCGCACTCCATGGCGAGATCACCCTCAAGGACGGCCGCGTCGAGCAAACCAACTTTGGTGACTACCGCGTCCTGCGAATCAACGAGACACCTCGGATCGACGTTACGCTCGTGAAGAGCTCGGAGACACCTGGCGGAATCGGCGAACCGGGAACGTCAGGCGTGATGCCTGCATTGACCAATGCGATCTTTGCCGCCACCGGCAAGCGCATCCGTAAGCTACCGGTCGGCGCTCAGGCAGCGCAGGGCGACGTCCATGGTGCTCCCATGAACGTGCAGCAGGAGAGCACGAATGCTTGAAGATGGAGTCAGGTCCCGCCGGGCCGCCGCATTGAAGACGCCGTCGCGCGGTCAGGCGATCTTTCCTTGATCGTCTGGGAGTTCGGCACGGCGGTAATGGTGTTTACGGCGCTCGTCCTCATGGCCAATCTGCGCCGTACTGCGCGCCAGGTGCGCTGACATGAAAGCCGTCGTTTGTACCGAGTACGGACCGATCGAGCGCCTTTCGATCCAGTCCGTGCCTGCGCCTGCCATGAAACTGGGCTCCGTGCGTATTGGCGTGAAAGTTGCGTCGATCAATCCGCCGGACGTGCTGATGCCGCAGGACAAGTATCACGTGAAGCCACCCGTTCCCTTCATCGGCGGCATTGAAGGTGCCGGGGTAGTCCTCGAAGTCGCGCCGGATGTGACAGGCCTTAGCGTAGGGGACCGCGTGATGACCTACGCTGGCCTCGGATGCTTTGCGGAGCAGGTCGTCGTACCTGCGTCGAGAGCTTTTAGGACCCCCGACGGAATGGATGACGAGACGGCTGCCGGCTTCGTGCTTGTATACGGTACGGCACATCACGTCCTGGTCGAAGCCGCTGCGCTCAAGCAAGACGAGACCCTGGTTGTTTTGGGCGCATCCGGCGGCATAGGGCTTTGTTCAATTCAAATCGGAAAGGCGCTGGGTGCGCGGGTCATCGCGGTAGCGAGCACGCCGGAGAAACTAGCGAAATGCAAGGAACACGGGGCGGACGACTTAATTAGGACCGATGAATCGCTGCGTGATCGCATTAAGGAGCTGACAGGAGGCAGGGGTGCGGACGTAATCATGGATATCGTCGGTGGCGATGCCACCGACTCCGCACTCAGGGCTATCGCACCTTACGGGCGGTACATGATTGCTGGATACGCGAGCGGTATCGTGCCAAACATCAAGGCCAATCTCATATTTCTGAAGCAGGCGCGCGTCATCGGTGCAAGCTTTCGCATATTGCTCGAGCGCAATCCCCAAGCCGCGGCAGTTAACATTCGGCATTTGTCCGACCTTTGGCAGCGCAAGCTGCTTCGTCCAGAAGTTACCGCCCGCTACCGTTTCGAACAAGTCGTCGACGCGCTCAAGCACGTGGGTGACCGAAAGGTCATCGGAAAAGCAGTCTTGTATGTGCAGCCGGAATAACGGCTCTTGCCGACATTGATTATCGAGTGCGCTTTCTCAAGCTGGAATTGCGACGAAAACCTCGTCAACTCGCGCCTCGAGAAGGTGACATGAGCGCACAAGGAACTGCGATAGCGGAAAAATCGCAACCAGAAGCAATGGACCTACGTACTCGCAAACTTCTGGAAGGTCCGCTTTTTCGCACCCTGATAGGGCTCGCGGCGCCAAATGCCCTGGTAATGGTCACGCAAATTGCTATGGGGCTTGTGGAGCTGTATTTTGTTGCGAAGCTCGGCGTCGATGCGTTGGCCGGCGTCTCTCAAGTATTTCCGGTGTTGGCCCTTGTGGGAGCACTCTCGCAAGGAGCGGTAGGCGGCGGCGTGGTCAGCGCGATCGCTCGATCGCTCGGCAAAGGCGATCGCGAGGGTGCAAATAATTTTGTCTGGTACGTCGTCGCGATCGCGATCGCACTTGGCCTGCTGACTACTGCGCTACTTAAATTCGTCGGACCGCATTTTTACGCCAGCATGGGTACGAGTGGCGATTCGCTTGCGGCGGCGCTCACGTACTCCAGCGTGATATTCGGAGGCGCCATTTTTATCTGGCTCTTCAACCTGCTTCTGGCGGTCATTCGGGGGACCGGTAACCTCGTTCTTCCGGTCATTGTCGTTTGCGGGGGTGCTCTGCTGCTGATTCCACTTTTGCCGCTTCTGATATTAGGCACAGATCAGATTCCGGGTCTGGGGGTCACTGGCGGGGCCTTTGGCGTCCTGACCTATTACGCGCTAGGCAGCCTGGTTCTGATCTTCTATCTATGGAGTCACCGGGGTGTGGTCCATCCTCCGGCAAGACCCCCAAGGCTTCGATTTCGGCCGGCCTGGGAAATTCTCCGGGTAAGCGGTATGTCGGCACTGGTCAGCGCCAGTACGAACCTCACACTCGCCATCCTCACTAGTTTCGTCGGCAGCTACGGGACGACAGCAGTCGCTGGTTACGGGGCCGGGGCTCGCCTTGAATTCATTATTGTGTCGCTTTCGTATGGAATCGGTGGACCGGCCGGAATTCTGATTGGCACAAATGTCGGAGCGGGCAACTACCGCCGCGCCCTAAGGATTGCATGGATTGGAGTCTTAGTCGCCGGGTTCGCAGCCGAGGCAATCGGACTTACCGCCGCATACTGGCCCAATGTGTGGCTGGAAGTATTCAGTAGCGACCCGGCAGTCCTCACCACCGGATCAGCTTACCTTCGCACGGTAGGCCCGTTCTTCGGTTTTTTCGGGATCGGATACGCGCTCTACTGCGCAGGTCAAGGCACAGGCAGGATGGAGTGGCCTGTCACCGGCGCTCTTGTACGAGCCGTAGTAGCAATTGCTGGGAGCTTCCTAGTACTTCATATCAACGGTGATCTCATCGGAATCTTCCGCGCGGCAAGCATTGGAATGATGACATTCGGCTGTTTAAGCCTGCCTAGTCTTGGATTACGAGTCGGCTACGGCCGCAGCGATAAACGGCCCGCGTCTATTGGGTCGGGGTAGCGAGCAAAACAGCGGCGTATCGGTCCACATCAAGCATGGATTTGCTCGTCGACACGATCCGGATAGAAAGCGAGGTAGTCCTTGATCTGGGAAACGGCATCGTAAGGGCTCTCGTACGTCCACACGGCGTTGATCGAGCGCGCTCCTCCGACGGGAATGCTGTAGTAGGAGCAATCTCCCTTATAGGGACAGTATGTCGTGTGGTCTGACCGCTCGAGGAGCGACATGTCGGCGTCTTTACGGGGGATGTACTGAACCGGGGGGTACTTCGCCTCCCGCAGCGTCAGCGCCTCGCGCGTGTCCGCGACAATGCGACCGCCGACAGTAACGACGACTCGCGAAAGTGTTCGCTCGATCGCAATGGGGTGATCGGGTCCTGGAATCTTCATGGGTTTGGCAGTCATTTTCTTCCTCCGCATTGAATGGTCATTTCGAAAGTTTTTCGACAGCCCCCAGCAGCCCAAGGGTCGTGAAGTTCCGAGATAAAAGCGTATTCTGTTTTCACGTTTAGCCCAATTGAGTGAAAGTGCGACGCAGCGCCCCTACGAGAGCGAGCGCGGCAAGCACCATGACCACCGCACCGAACTCCCGTGCAGTCAAGAGAAGGTCCCCCTGGCGAGCCACGAAATAGCCGGCAATTACCGCTGGCACACCCATGGCGAGGTAGGAGACCACGAAGATCACGGACAGCACGCCCGCGCGCTCCCGGGGCGCGGCGAGGGGCACCACGGTTCTGATCGCGCCTTGGAAGCCTGTGCCAAAGCCGCTCCCGGCGAGTGCGGTCCCGAGAAAGAACGCCGCCGCCGAGTGGTAAGAGAGCGAATTCACCGCAATCGCCACGCCCCCAAGCAGAACTGTCGCGCCGTAGATCATCAGGGTGCGTGGCTCCAGTCGCTGTGTGAGGAGGACCGAGGCGCCAGCGACGCCAGCAAGCACGAACAGCGCGATGCCGCCTAGCAGGGAGGAGTCGAGCCCAAAGCTGCTCCGGACAAGAGACGGTCCGAGCGAGGCGTAGAACCCGGCGAGCGCCCAAACGGCGATGAGCACCGGTGCCGCAAGCAGGAACGACTGACGCACGGCGGCGGGCAGGCCGAACTGGGGCCGGAGCGACGCCAGGGCGCCTGCGCGTGGTGGAACCGATTCCGGCATGAGGACGAGGCCCACCATTTGTGCGACAAAAATCGCTGCCAGGACGAAATAGACGAGGTGTGTGGGCGCCGGCAGGTAGTGCACCATAAGGCCCGCGAGGACACCACCGATTGCCGTCCCACTTGCCGGTGCGACCGAGTTGGCGACCGCGCCGCGCGCTTTGTCGATATCCAGCATCCCGGCACCAACGGCAGCAATGGCTGCGCCGGTCGCAAGGCCTTGAATGACGCGAGCGGCGACCAGGCTGGACAGACCGTCGGCAAATGCGAAGAGAAACATCGTCGCCGCCTGAACTGCCACGGCCACGATCAGTACGGGGCGCCGCCCGACGTAGTCAGACAGGCGTCCAGCGACCAACAACGCGCCGAGGACCGCAACCGCATAGATCCCGAACACGAATGTGATGGCTATGGGTGAAAACCCCCACTCCGCCTGGTAGATATGGTAGAGCGGCGTCGGTGCGCTTGAGCTTGCGAGGAAGGACACGGTAATGGACGCCAGCAAATAGAACGAAGCCGTTTGCGACAACTGGCCTAACTTCAGCTGGCTGGAGGGAATTTGGCTTACGGAGCAGGTCGTGGCGTGGCTCATATAGACTCAAATATAAACAACGTGTTATATACAAAATCACCCTTTATAGACAGGTCTGTCTACTTGCACTATACAGACCTGTCTGGTATTGTCAAGTCATGTCTGCAAAAGAAAGCCTCAAGCGTCAATCCGCTCGCGACCGACTGCTCGCCGCGGCCGGCGAGCTGTTTTACGAGGAGGGGGTCAACACTGTCGGTATCGACCGCGTAATCGAACGTGCCGGCGTTGCGAAGGCGTCCCTCTACAGCAACTTCGGCAGCAAGGACGAACTCATTCGTTCCTACATTGTGGCCAGACACGAGGCCCGCAGAGACCGCATCACGCAATGGCTTGCTCGCTACGGTACGCCGAGGGAAAAGTTACTCGGCGTGTTTGATTTGCTGGGTGAGTTGATTGCGGAATCGAACTTTCGCGGATGCGCGTTCCTCAGAGCCAGTGCCGAGGCCCGGCCCGGCAGCAGCACCAGAAGCGCTTGCGACGACTCCCGGGCCTGGATGCGATCGCTTTTCGCAGAACTAGCGCAGTCTGCCGGAGCCGCAAACCCGGATCGCCTGGCTCAGCAGCTTGTGCTTCTCTACGACGGGGCAACTGTCTCGGCGCAGATGGATCACGACCCCGGCGCTGCGGTGGCCGCGCGGGCAATGGCCGCGTCGCTACTCGATGCAGCGGGCGGAGCCTGATCCGTATTCGGCCACCTTCCAAACGCGCTCCCAAGTTCTTGCCTAGCCAAACCCTCACGGAGACACGCAATGTCCCTGCAACTTCGTTCGCTGGTGCGCAACAACGGCGAGCTCGAGCTTTCTCTGGTCGACGTCGCGATCCCTGAGCCCGCACCAGACGAAGTGCTGGTGCGCATCGAAGCCGCGCCCATCAACCCCTCTGACCAGGGGTTGCTGTTCGGCGCTGCAGACATGAGCACGGCAAGGTTCTCCGGCACCGCCCTCCATCCCGTCGTCACGGCGTCAATTCCCGAAAGATTCATGAAGGCCATGGCCGGCCGCGTGGACGCGTCTATGCCCGTCGGCAACGAAGGCGCCGGTATCGTCGTGGGGGCGGGTACGTCCGCGGCGGCGCAGGCCCTGCTGGGGAAGACAGTGGCCGTCATTGGCGGAGCGATGTATTCGCAGCATCGAGCCATCAAGGCCGAGCAGTGCCTGGTGCTGCCGACAGGCACGACGCCTGCCGAAGGCGCGTCCTGCTTCGTCAACCCGCTCACGGCGCTGGGCATGGTTGAGACGATGCGGCGCGAGGGCCACAAAGCGCTGGTGCATACCGCGGCAGCATCCAATCTTGGCCAGATGCTCAACAGAATCTGCCTGAAGGACGGCATCGGGCTAGTGAACATCGTACGCAAGAAGGAGCAGGAGGACCTGCTGCGAGGCCTGGGCGCAACCCATGTATGCAACGCTAGTTCGCCCGCGTTCATGCAGAACCTGACGGACGCGCTGGTCGCCGCCGGCGCGACGATTGCGTTCGACGCCACCGGTGGCGGCAAGCTGGCCGGGCAGATCCTGACGTGCATGGAAGCGGCGTTGAACAAAACCGCCAAGGAATACAGCCGCTACGGGTCGACGACGCACAAGCAGGTCTACATCTATGGCCGGCTGGACAGCAATCCGACCGAGTTCATCGGCAATTTCGGCATGGCCTGGGGCATGGGCGGGTGGCTGTTGTTCCCGTTCCTGCAGAAGATCGGCGCCGCAGCGGCGCAGAAGCTGCGCGAGCGCGTGGCGGCTGAGCTGAAGACGACTTTCGCTAGCCGCTACGCCAGGACGGTTTCCCTGGCAGAAGCACTGCAGGCGGACGCGATTTCCGCCTACAGCAAGCGATCCACCGGCGAGAAGTACCTCATAAATCCGAACAAGGGATTGATGGCATAGGCTCCGCTCAGGTTATCCACGTCCGGGCCACGCGCGCATTGCGAGTTCAGCAACGGCCAGCAGATTTTTGCACGTCGCGCCGTCCATTGCCTGCGACGACATGCCTTGGATCACTGTCTCATAGTACTTGGCCAGACCTCGAGCATCAGTGTGTGCCGGCAGGTCGCCTTCGCGAATACCCCGTTCAAACCTGGTTATCACAGCTCTTTCCACCTTCGCACGGTACTTCGCGAGCGTCTTTTGCACCTTTGGGGCAGAGCAATTCACTGCCGACGTTACCAACATGCAGCCGACGCCAAGGGGGGGGAGTCCGTTCGCAGTGCGTAAAAGGAGCGCCTTGATTGCGGCGCGCGCGGTCGGCGCCCCTTCCAGAAGTTCATCCCTCGACCCCATTCCAGCGAAATAGAGTCCGACCGCTTCCAAGAATAGTTTCTCCTTGTCGCCGAATGCCGCGTAAAGGCTGGGCGGATTGATGCCCATAGCAGTGATCAAGTCATTCAGGGACGTTGTCTCATAGCCCTTACGCCAGAACACCTCCATGGCCCGTTGGAGTGCCCGCTCACGATCAAACGATCGAGGGCGCCCTCTAGTTGGCTTGCGCGGGCCTCGGGTCGTTTTCATAGTGATCGATACTAAACGACTTGACAGAACCGGAGCAAGGCGCGTACTTTCCAAATTATCTGTAGTGTTCGGTACAGAAATAGATCGATGGCAGGAGAGATCTAATGGGTTCGGTAAAAGAGAATGAACAAATTATCCGCAACGTCTACCACGTGGCGGAAATCAAAGACATACCTCAGTGGGTGAGCTTGTTCACGGAAGACGGGACATTCAACGATGTGTCAGCAGGTGTTATTTATCGTGGCCCGAAGGAGCTTGGTAGGACGGTTGAGATTTATGGGAAGGCATTCCCTGATATGCATCGAGAGCTTTACGATATTTACGTAACCGGTGACATCGTTGTTGTGGAGCTGTCATTGAATGGCACGCACCGGGGACCGCTGGAATTGCCAGCAGGGACAATTCCTCCTACAGGCAAGGTGATGAAAACGCCATGCTGTGATGTATTTCGCCTGAAAAACGGCAAGATACTTTCGTTCAATTGCTATACCGCCGCCACAATTCTTTTGAGTCAGATTGGGGTATTGGCGAATCTCGGGGCCGTTTTAACTCACTAGAGTGATCAATGCTACGAGGGGTAACGAACATGAACAGCTCGCTCCAAGGAAAAATCGCATTGGTGACCGGTGGCAGCAGCGGCATTGGCTTGGCCTCGGCGCGAGAACTGGCCGCGCGCGGCGCGAAAGTCTTCGTCACCGGGCGACGCCAAGCCGAGTTCAAAACAGCGATCGCTGCGATCGGCGCGAGCGCCGTCGCCATCCGCGCCGACGCTTCGAAGCTGGATGAGCTCGATCGCGTGTATGCGCAGATCGCGCGGGAGGCCGGGCACCTCGATATCGTTTTCGCCAACGCGGGCGGCGGGGACATGCTGCCGCTTGGCTCCATCACCGAAGAACACTTCGACCGCATCTTTGGAACGAACGTAAGGGGCGTCCTCTTCACCGTGCAAAAGGCTCTGCCGCTCTTGAAGGACGGCGGGTCGATCATTCTCATGGGTTCCACCACCTCGCTGAAAGGTACCGCGAACTTCAGCGTGTATAGCGCGAGCAAGGCCGCGGTGCGTAACTTCGCGCGCTCCTGGCTGCTGGATCTGAAGCCGCGTCGCATTCGCGTTAACGTCGTCAGTCCGGGTCCCATAGCCACGCCCGGTCTCGCCGGTCTCGTACCGCCCGAGCACAAGGACGGCCTTTTCGCTCAGCTCGCGAGCGTCGTCCCGATGGGCCGTTTGGGCGAGCCCGAGGAGATCGCCAAGGCGGTCGCCTTCCTCGCCTCCGACGACGCGGCCTTCATCAACGGGATCGAATTGTTCGTCGATGGTGGCACCGCGCAGATCTGACGGAGCACCATCATGAAGAACGCAACCGAATTGTTAACGGCTTAAGGCCCTGAAACATCTTATTTTGGTTTCCACGTACTGAGTCTTACCCATACCGCTACCCATATTCGAACGACTTTGTCGCTCTAAGCCCTGCGCCTCAAGGCTGCCGCAATGGCTGGAATACTGTGAGCACGGGCCGCAAGGGAATGAATCCGGTATGAGGTAACTGACCGGGAGACTTTCCCCCGGTATTACTGGTGGGGGAAGTGGGCGAGCGTCGGGCCGTCCTCGCTGCGGCTGCGGACGGCTCCGGAAACCGTCAACGCCCTCGAGGGAGGACTCCAGGGACGATTCTGACGACTATCAATCTGTAGGCATTGGGTCTCGGCGAAGGGTCGCTTTCGGCCAAAAGCGGTCATTCGCACCCACCAAATTTGGACCCTATTCATCCGAGTCATCGTCGCGCCGAAAGGCGCTGGTTCGAGCCGTGGGCGTAGCCCCTCCCTAACGATGCCGTCCTGAAATCAATGAATTCCGATCCAAGGCCCGTTTCCGGCCGGTGTTGCCCTGTTTTCGATTGCCGTATAGACGGTGAGCCCAAAGAAAAACGGCAATCCCCAATCAAAACCGCCTGGGCCATTCGGTCCGGCGAGGTCGGGGTCGACCGTAATCGAGGGATTCGACGTAAACAGCAATTCGGGGTTTCCGACTATGAAATTGCCTGCTGCGGTGGCGCCATTGATCCCCTGCAGGACTCCCGATTCGGCTTGGGCGCTGGCCGGGCAATAGAATCCGATGAAAAAGGTGCACGCTGGGAAAAGCCCTGTCCCGAAGAAGTACCCATTCGAGCCCGAATCCACGAAGCTGCCGGGATAGCTGGTCGCGCCCACGGTCGTATTGAGCTCCCCGAATACCGGATCGACGGTCAGAACCGCCGTCGCTATGAGGGCATTGTTCGCCTGGGTACCAATACCAAAGGTCATTGTCCCCGACAGGGATACCGCCCCGCTCGCCGGGACAAACGGAAGCGCAATCGAGCTTCCATTATTGTCCGCGGCAAACAGGGCAACCGGATTCCATAACTGCTGTGCGAGGGAGGCGGAGGTGGGCGAGCAAGCGCTCCCATTGCAGGCGTAATACACCCCGTTGTTGGCCAGGCTAACGCAGGCCGGGCCGCAATCCTGCGCAAACGTGCTGACGCCGAGAATACCGTTGCCCCCCAATGTCTGCACCGTGTTTAAGGCGGGCCCAGTGCTGCTGCAAGCAGCAGGGATCGACGAAAAGCCCGCTGCACCAATGATCTGGACCACCGCACTACCAGCCGTTTCCCCGCCCAGCTCTATGTCCGCGAACTGGGTTGGGCCCCACGCGTAGCCGTCGGCGAACTGCGCGCATTCGACGATAGTCTTGCCGGACCGGGTAGTGGACTGGGGCATCGCAGCTATGAGTTGCGGTGCGATAACCGATGCCAATACACGCAATCCCGAGGATCCCGTGTCGACCAGCACATGGTCGATGGTCTGACAATTTGATGTGCCCGGCGCACAAATTGTGACCGAGGCGAACAGCCCGTTCACCGCGTTCAATCTGGCCGGTCCGGAATCTACCGTCACTACCATTTGGTTGGCCGCCAATTGCTGGGACGCCGGTAGCGAAGATCCCGAGGCGTTGCTGTTTCCTCCGCCACTCCCACCGCCGCCGCCACAGCTCACGAAGATCAGGCAGGTAGCCAAACTGGCGACCACTCGCAACGGCAGACGCAGTGAAGCTCGATTCACCGAATCTCGGCTGGATCGACGTCTGCGGGCTTCAGGCCGGGGAGCCACGCGGCCCCAGTGAAATGCCGCATGTGCCCGGACACCACAATCACGAAGTCCGAGCCGACTATCTGGCGGGTGCCGCGAGCGCGGCCAGCCACCTGGACAGCGTCGATGTAGCGGGCGTAGTACGGACCGAGAAGCCGGCCGAGGTCCGGCTTGACGGCACCGTCCCAAGCCACCCCGAACACCTTGCCGTCCGCACGGGAGTACTGCCGTACCAGCGACCGCGCCGCGCCATCGCGCATTTCATGCAGCCGATAGCGGCCATTACCTGAGTCTACCGGACGAATTTGCATTCGGGCCGCTGCCGCTTCGATAGGAATGTCGGCTTCATTGCCGCCGAGGACAGCATGACCGGGCACGGCAAAGCCCACCAGCAGGCAGGCAGCCAACGACATGATCGGGCGACGGGGCACGCGACTGTCCGTAGTGTCCTATCCCAAAGCGTTCACGCTAGTGAGCATGTCTCGGTCGGTCTGTACGACAACGCACGTACCGGCGGAGGCGACGGGAGTCTTGGTTGCGTGGAGCATAACAAGGACTCCGTTTCCTCAGGCCGTGATATCAGGAAATCGCCGTAGCAGATCGCGACCACTGGCAGGTTCTACGTTAGAGCCCTCGTCGAGGAGTTAACTTGGACCCTAAAGAATATTTAGCGAATAACCGCTTTCGACCCAAAGCGGTCATTCAGATCCTGGGTGAAAACGTCACATGTTGCGCAGGTTTGCGCGCGATTGAGCAATGCGCCAGGGTTGTTAGGCCCAAGGTGTCGGTGCCGGCACGGCGCAGGGACCATCGACGTCGACGGTGCTGAAATCCGCCGGACCGACCACTTCCAGGTATTCCATGTCTGGCGAGTAGTCGAACAGGAAATGGCGGATGCCGGGACGTTGATGGACGCAGTCGCCGGCGGCAACCAGGGTCTCCTTGTCCTCGTACATGAAGCGCGCCCAGCCTTTGAGCATGATGACGATATGAAAATCCGCCTCATGACGGTGCCAGCCGGTGCCCTTTTCTGGTGCCATGTTGGCCTTCACCAATTGGGCAACGACCTTGCCGCGGGTTGCCTCGGCGATGCCGAGATCGCGGTACAGAAAGAAATCGCGCAGGCCGTCGCTGCGGAATTCCGTGTCGCCGGGTTTCACGTGGGAAAAAATGGGGGCAGTTTTCTGCAGCATGACACGCTCCTGAGGTCGAAGAGGGCGAGGTATCCTGTGAGAAGCAGGAAACATTCCAGTCTTGCGCGCCGACCGGGTGATCGAATAGCGGTTCCGCGAATGACCGCTTTTGGCCGAAAGCGGTCATTCGGAACTAGGTTGATCTAAGACTATTTGCGCGAAAACTCAGTGCAATCCGGCGCCCTGTTATTTCCCTGTTCTGCTCCTGTTAATTCCCTGATACGCCCCTGATAATTCCCTGTTCGATTTCATGCCGGAAATTGTGCCGATGGCTGAAGATTGGCTCTGGATACGGGTTTCGAAGGAGTAGGGCGCAAATTGAGGCGTCAAAAACCGCGAATTTCCCTGTTATTTTCCCTGTTAACGGGAATTTGCTGCGGAGACGAGTTCGCACGAGACTGCGCCCACCGCCACACAGTCATCTGCTCGGAGACTCGTCTCCGGACTCGGTAAATGGTGGCCAAGTTTCAGGCGCTTGCGCGACGTTGGCGCTAGTGTTGCGGCGTTTGAGCGCACCGTTGGGCCGCAAATGGCGGCAAATTCTGCCCCAGTCTCTGATCGCAAATTTGCCGGGTCCCTTAGAGGGCTCTAGTTCTTGCCGAAGCCGAGCACGCGACGCTGCTCTGCCCAGGCGATGGGCAGGGGATTGCGAAGGCATTCCAGGGTCAATTCAGGCGGCTGGCGCCCATCAAGGATGGCTTCCACGATATCGGGCGCTAGGAAAGCGCACTGGAAGATGCGAGCCACGTAGCGCTTTCCAACTCCCGTTTGCTTTGCGATGGTGTGTAGCGAGTCAACCTCGCCGGATGTGAGTTTCTCGTACCAGTCTCGCGCCCGAGCGATAGCTTTCAGCATCGGTAGGTCGGGTTCGGAGATCGGCCCGTCTGAGCCTGGGGCGGCGAGCACGAGCCGCAGTTCGTTGCCTTTCCGACCGAGTCGAGTTTCGATATCGAGCCGGGTACCGTCAATCGAATTGTTGTTCGCGCTCGCAGAAGGCGTCTGCGTTGAGACGTCGGTCCCAAGAAGCGTATCAATTAGTCTTCGTCGACACAGCACGATCTCAATCCCATCGTCTTTGACGGTAATGCGTGAAATGACAGCGAGAAGGAACCGGCGGGTGTCAATCGTGGGAGTCTGTCCCCAGCGGTCAGCGCGGCGTTTTCCCTCCGCGTGAAGAGATTGCTGAATCGGCGCTTCGATCTCGGTGGTCCTAAGGCCTTCTGATAGGGAGTTTGCGTCGAAGAGAAATTGGCGGATTCGGGCCGATACCAGTTCCTCAAGATCGTGCGCCGGGATTCTTCGTCTGTCGGTCCCGCGACTCGACCCGGGTAGCATGGCTGCTTGCGTTACGTAGTATCGATATCGCCGTCCGTCCTTGATGGTGTGGGTAGGGGTGAGACGTTCACCTGTGGCGTCGTAGACAAGCCCCGCCAGAAGGCTTGGATTCTTGGAATTAGTCCTGACGCGACATTCCGCAACGCCCTCGGCAAGCTGGGTCTGCTTTCGTTACTGAGAGACAGACGTCGAAAGAATCTCCCCACCCACACCGCCAAGCGTCGATGAGGAATCTAGCGGCCTTGACCGCCAATTTGATCGCAAGCTAACGCAGGTGTGTTCCACCACCCCAGCGCTTTTAAATTTAATCATCGGAGATGCATCACGAAAACCCGCCTGCCTCATAAAGGACTTGACCAAAACCATAGAATCTTTTGACCCAAAGCGGACATTCAGATTTGACCCATCTGCTGGTTAAGCAAAGCGTCCTGAGGCCGTGCGCGCGTTCCATTCCGCTACACAGCGCATGCCCTATGGGCTGAATGCGCGGTGCGCGCCAAATCGGTGCTCGGCGGGCTGCACCACGAATACTCGTACGCTCACGTCCGCCTCTGAGCGAATCTTTGCGGAGGACAAGAGTAACTATGGCCCTGGTACAAAAAAAAGTCGGTCAGGTCAGACCTTAGGAGTATTTAGTGCTCGACGGAGCAATTTTTCTCGATCCATCGGCGCTTCTTTTCCATCCGACTTAACGTAAAAATTCAGATCATCCAATATGGACTGCGCTCGGAACACGCTTCCGACGCCGCCAAGAAGCGGATCGTTGAACATCGCTATAATCGCCCTGCTATGCCATGTGGTAATCGTTTGACCCGGAATATAGATATAGGATGTTCCCGCCGTTTTCATGAAATAGACGCTGCTGCTGCCGCCGGCGGAAACCAAACGAGGATCTGCGCGCTCGTCATTGAACCCGGTCTTTCCACTAGGGAACGATTGGATGGAAAAATAAGCGAAGCCTTTCTCTTTCGTAAGTTCCGCGCAGCGGTAAATCCAAAAATACCAAATCCGGTCCTTGGACGCGAATCCATTCCCGTGAAACTCTACTTGATAGTGCGTTTCGTCAATTTTTTTATCCACATATCCGCCGGTTATCCCCTTCTGCCCATAGGGAGTGGCGCAACCCACAACAATCACTGACATCAGGGCGACGATCTTTTTCAGCGTTTGCATGACAGCCTCCTCTCGACAATGTTGAAGAAACGCACTCTAAACCCAAACCACTTGCCCCATTGCCACGGGCTTGCTGGGAAACCGATGACAGCACACTTCCCTGGCTGCTGCGCGAATGACCGCTTCTGGCCGATAGCGGTCATTCGCCGACCTATCCGACGACCACCCTATAATTCAGCCACCGATGCCAGCCGCGGGGAAAGGTGGCTATGGCAGAAATCACCAAGCTCGGCCGCTACCAGCTCCGTCGTGTCCTCGGTAAGGGCGCGATGGGCGTGGTCTATGAGGGCTTTGACCCGAGCCTGAACCGCCTGGTCGCGGTCAAGACCATCCTCAAGAGCGTCGTGACCGACGAGGAAAGCTCGGTCGCATACTCCGCTCGGTTCGCTCGCGAAGCCAAAGCGGTGGCGCGACTCAGCCATCCCAACATCGTCCAGGTTTACGATTTCGGGGAGGAGAACGAAGTCGCCTACCTGGTGATGGAGTTCATCCAGGGTCGGGAGCTGCGCAGTTTCTTCGAGGTTCGCGAACACTTCGATGCGGCAGAAGCGGTACGCATCATGGGGGAACTGCTGAGTGCGCTCGAATTCGCCCACGAGGCTGGCGTGATTCACAGGGACGTAAAGCCGGCCAACGTGATGCTGGATACGCAGCGTCACGTAAAACTCGCAGATTTCGGCGTAGCGCGCATCCAAGACGGGACCGACCGCTCCAAGGGCGGGACGATGGTCGGCACGCCCGCCTTCATGTCCCCTGAGCAAATCTCCGGGAAGAAGGTCGATCGGCGCACGGACCTTTTCTCGGCAGGCATCATCCTGTACGAATTGCTCACTGGCGAACAGCCGTTCAAGGGCGAAGGCGCTTGGACCGTGGCAAAGCACATCATGCAGGACGAGCCACCGCGCCCTTCGACCGTTGCGGTCACCGTTTCCCCGGCGTTCGACCAGATCGTCAATCGCGCCCTCGCCAAGCAGCCCGACCAGCGCTTTGCCAGTGCAAAGGAGTTCTCGGCAGCGCTGCAAGGCGCGCTTGTTGGCGGCGCTACGCAACGAGGGAGCGACGCTGAGATCGAGTTCTGGCGTTCTATCCAGGGGAGCAATGACCCGGCAGAGTTTGAGGTCTATCTCAAGGAATTCCCGACCGGGGTCTACGCAGACCTGGCGCGCATCAAGATCGCGAAGCTGCCGCGCTTCGCACCCGGCGCAATCAACGGAGCGGCTGCGCCTTTGCCACCGTCCCCAATGGATGCCACGCAGGCAGCAGAACTTGCCGCGGAGACGGCACGTCTGGAAGCGGAATTAGCGCAGAAGGAAGCCGAATACAAGAAGCGCGAGGAAGAGGCCGCCGCCCGGCAGGCCGCGGAGGCCAAGGCGCGCGCCGAAGCGGATGCCAAGCGGGAGGCCGAGGCCAAGGCGAGAGCGGCGATCGAAGAGAAGGCGCGGCTCGAGGCGATCGAGAAGGCGAAGAAGGAAGCCCAGGCCGAGCTGGCGAAGCGCGAAGCCGAGTACCAGAAGCGCGAAGCCGATGCCCGCGCCAAGGCCGAAGCCGAGGCGAAGGCGCGGCGCGAGCTGGAAGAAAAGGCGAAGAAGGATGCGGAACTGCGCGCCAAGGCCGAAGCCGAGGCGCGGGCCAGGCGCGAAGCCGAGGACAAGGCGCGGCGCGAGGCCGAGGCCAAGGCGCGGGTTGAGGCCGAGGCGCGGGCCAAGAAGGAAGCCGAGGAGCGGGCGAAGAAGGATGCCGAAGCGGCCAGGCGCGAAGCCGAACTGAAGAAGAAGCTCGCCGAGGCGCCCAAGGTGAAAGCGCCGGTGGTGCCGGTTGTCATTTCGATGATTGTGACCGCGGCGGTCGCAACCGGCATCTGGTCCTGGTATACGGCCAGCAAAAATGCGCGGGTGGCCGAACTGACTGCGGCGCTGGAAGCCGAAGCCAAGGCTTCAGAGGACCTGGATCAGGCACGGCGACGTGAAGAGGAATTGTTGAGGGTCGCGGATTTGGCCAAGGCAGCGGAGGAGGCAGCGCGGAAATCGGGCGACATGGCCAAGCTGAAGGAAATGCAGGAAGCGACAAAGAAAGCTGAGACGGAGGCACAGAAGCAAAACGAACTGGTCAAGCAGCGGGAGGCCGAAGCGAAGAAAGCGGACGAGGCGGCCCGAATCGCAGAAGCGAAGAAGCAGTTGGATTTAGCCAAGGTGGCCGCGGAGAAGGCAGCGCAAGAGAAGCTGGCGCAGGAAAAGATTGCGCAGGAGCAAGCTGCGCAGAAGAAGGCGGCAGCCGATAAAGCAGCGGCCGAACAGCAGTCCGCGGAAAAGCCGGGCACTGATTGGGTGGCAACGCCAACCAAGTTGGACGGAAGATGGACGGGTACTGCGGTGGTAAGTCAGGGCTCTCAGTGTGTCAATGGCGCATACGTGATTACCATTGATAAGGGAACAGTTCGCGGTGAGGTAGGTTGGCGGACACGCCCGTTTACAGCGACAAGCGCGGTTACGGGTTACGTTGTGGATGACGATATGGCAAGTATCGTCCTTTCAACGAAGGTCAGTCAGGGCAGATCAAGTTTTTTTGACGTTCGATTGCAAAGCGGACGTTTGGTTGGCCGAGACCACGGAGTAAACTGTTCGTATGAGATTTCGCTGAGTCGCGGTTAGAGGTCACATGAAGAACATCCTGCCCTACGCACCCCTACGTGTGGCCTCGTTCTCCTCCGCCAGCTCGTCAACGTCCTCATCCAGGCCCGGTTTCAGGGCCCCACTACGGCGAGCGACAGCTCGATATCGCCGCATGCTTGAAAATGGCAGCCACATTGGGGGTCAGCGAGGAAGCTTTGCTGCGGCGCCTGCGGAGCTAGTTAAACACGATCACTGTCTCGCCAGCTTGAGCGTGCAGCTAGACAGCCTATACGCTTGGTCTGGCGTCCATATCTCACTACGACCGCTGAAACTATTTCCATCAAAAGTTCCCGACGCGGTAGTAACCCATGAAGCGGTAGGATCCTTCTTGTCCCGCCCGACACCAGTTGCTGAGAGGTCTTTGCCAGCGATTGTGCCTTTCCAATCGTCTGTCGCCTTATCGTTGGCAAAATGAAGTATTGCGGTGTTGTTTTCAATCAAAACTTCAATATCCCAAACAAACCCGGCAAATAAAACGGTCGAGACGTTGTATGCCTTTTGTGCAAAGAAGGTTGGGACAGTGAACCCCCTGCAAGCATAGCTTCCCTTCCATAAGCCATCGGATCCCTGAACCTCTTTTCGAGCTTGAATCGCTTTTGCCGCGATAGCAGACTCTTTCGCAATTCTTTCGGCCTTCGCCTTTTCTGCCGCCACTTTTTTCTCTTCGGCTGCTTTCTCTGCAACGGCCTGTTCCGCCAGCCTCATTTGGGCAGCCTTTTCCTGCGCGGCTCTCTCCTGAGCGGTCGTCTCCGCTGTTTTCGCGTCAGCTAGCCTTTTTGCTTCCGCGTCCTTTGCAGCTTTCTCGGCACGCTGAGACTCAATCTCCCGCTGCTTGACAAGATCATTCTGCTTTTGCGCTGCGGCCTCTGCCTTCTTCGTCGCTTCCTGCAGCTCTCTCAACTTCGCCCGGTCACCAGATTTCCGTGCCGCATCTTCTGCCGCTCTAGCCAAATCGGCCTCCTTCAACAATTCCTCTTGCCGTCGTCTTGCCTGGTCTAGGTCCTGTGAGGCCTTGGTTGCCGCATCAAGTTCTGCAAGCAGTGCCGCGAGTCTGTCGCGTTTGCCTTTCGTGTATAGATTCCATCCGCCGAATGCAATAGCCAGGAACTACAACAGCGCGCCGCGTTTGTGGGGCAACATTCATACCCCCACAGGTTGCTGTCGATCGCAAGATTAAACAGCGCGAGCTCCCGAAGTTACCCTTTCGCGGCGGGGAAGTACGAGGTCACGTTCGATGAATGGGACGCGTGCGTGCGCGAGGGCGGCTGTAAGCAGATGCCTGACATTCGTGGCTGGGGCCGCGGCAGGCGCCCGGTGATCACTGTGTCCTGGGACGATGCGAAGCAGTACGTGGCGTGGCTTTCACGCAAAACTGGGAAGAACTATCGATTGCTCACGGAAGCGGAGTGGGAGTATGTGGCGCGCGCGGGCACGACGAGCGCGTTCTCCTCGGGCAATAGCATCACCCCGCAGCAGGCGAACTACGATGCCTCGGTCTCGTACGCCGGTAGTCCTACGGGCACGAGCGAGGGAAAGACGGTGGAGGTTGGGAGATATACGCCGAACGCGTTTGACCTGTACGATGTGCACGGCAACGTCTGGGAATGGGTGGAGGACTGCTGGAACGACGGTTACGCCGGAGCCCCGACGGACGGGAGCGCGTGGACTTCGGGCAACTGCGCGCGGCGCGTCCTGCGTGGCGGCTCGCGGTCCGATGGTCCTCGGTATCTGCGTTCCGCCTTCCGCTACGGCGACAACACTTCCTACCGGAGCCTCAGCGTCGGCTTGCGCGTCGCCAGGACAAACTAATCACCTCTCGAATCTTTAACTCTTTTGCTCGAGGGCATCCTCGGCAAGGGGCGCAAAGAAGCAGAAGAACCGAGCAAGTGATGAATGTGCGTGAACTCGAAGGGGAAACATGATGAAGCTCTCCTGGAAACCGCTTCTCGCAATCGCCGCCTGGGCGCTGTGGATCGTGGGCGCGATCGTCAGCGAGCGTGGCAAGCGCGAAAGTTGGAGCACAACCCTCGGCCGTGGCCCTTGGGCCGCTCGTCTTCCTGGGGGGATTGGCCGGGGTTGGCAAGGTGTTGCGTACGAGACGCGAGCGGCTCGCGAAGGATGCGCCGATCGATCGCACGAAGGGAACCCGGCAAAGAGAACTCGCGGGACTGGCGCTTCTATTCGCAGCCATTATCGGCATTGCGTCCTACTTGGGCAGCAGTACCGACGTGATTAATACCTTGTTCAAGGTCTCCATCCCGTTGATCGCGTTGACGTGGGTGATTTGGCGGCTTGCGCTAGACCGACTGCCCGGTGGGCTGATGCTAACGGCAGGGGTTGTCTATGCGCTGTTGCGAGGTTCTCTTCTCTTGAATTGCGTCAGGCAGTATGATTTTAAGCGTGCGCACTGATTTGGGGATGGTGCAGCGCACACTTAGCCTATGGGCAAATCTCGGCATCTACAGCACTGGACTTTCACGACTTGAACAACGGCCGCGGGAGCGAACAAGCAAGTATAGGCTCCTCGGCTAACACGAGCGCCATGATGCACTGGGGGATCAGCCTTCGAAGCGGAAATATCGCAGGAGCCTCGCTGGAAGAGATTATATGGTCGGCACGTTGTTAGGACTGACCGTTTGCACCGTCGCCTTCGTGCACGCAATCGGCGAGTCACGCGCGTTCGCGAACGCGGCTTCGTGCAAGGGGCCCGAAGAGTTCGACATGCTTTGGCTCGCAAGCTGCTTCGCGTTTCTTGCATTCGAAGTGGTCGCGGTGGGTTACGCGTTCATAAGCGAGGGGTTCTTCGCGTGGGGGGCAGAGGTCGCGATTGGGTTGGTTGCCTGCCTTACGGGCGTGCGCATTCGTTGCCTTGCCATTGCGCGATTGGGATCCGGTTTTGCACTTCCGCCGCTGCGAGGAACTGCTCCTCACCTTGCGGAAGACAACGTATACGCCGTCGTACGTCATCCTTCCGAACTGGGCCTACTACTGTTCTGTGCAGGGCTCGTCGTAATCGTGCCGGTTGCCGACGTGATATGTGCGTTCGCACTGTTGATCGTGCCGTTTGTCGCGCTCCGCATCGCGCGGGAAGAACGGTGGCTACGAACGCACCATAAGCTTCGCCATGCTGACTTCCGCGCAGCGGTTCCGAGGCTGCTATGTCCGCGCCTAAGGGATCTTTTTGCGTTGATCTCGCTGTTGGCGCGCAGGCTGAGTACCAGCGCAGTAGCTGTTGAAGAGCTCTTGGAGGCTAAGGTCGCGTTAGATGCACCAAATGGTGGACTTCGTTCGGGGTTTTCAGGGGGAGGCTCAAAGTGATTATTTGGGGATCGCGGACGATTAAACGCACACCCGACGCAGGTCAGTTTCACTGCCCGCACTGCTCTTCCCAGCAGCCCTACAAGCACGAGAAGTTTGGCCGCTGGTTCACGTTGTATTTCATCCCTGTCATTCCACTTGGTTCGGTAGGGGAGCAAATAACCTGCTCTACTTGCGCGAAGTCGTGGAATATGACCGTGCTCGCCAACGACCCTCAAAAGATAAAGGCTGCCCAACTCAACCGTATCGCGGGCGACTGGATTTCGGTCATGGCAGCGGTCGCGGTATCGCGAGGCGGCCCGACTCAAGAACTGGCCCAACTTATCGTGGCCGAACTTGAGGCTGCGGGAGTCCAAAAGATGCCGCCCGCCGCAGTCTACGAAGCTGCCGCCGGTCTCTCGAGCCCTGTGCCCGACGCGACAATCGTTGGTAGGCTCGGCAGTCTGCCGTCGGACTTGTCAACCAGCGGCAAGGAGCTGTTCTTGGTTTCGACGTTGAAGGTACTGCAGCGGCTAACCAATTGCGGTCCGGCGGAGATTTCTTTGATCAGCCTGATCGCCCAGAGCCTCGGAGTGAGTGCAGCGCACGTGAAGGGGATCCTTTTGGGCGCCGGCCTGACAAAGGATCTCGAGGAAGCAAAGAGACAGTACGCGAAGGCCGCTGCGCAGGGTAATGAAGGCGCGAAGAGTAGTCTCCAAAGATTGAGTACCGGTGTATCCGGGAGCGCAGCAACAAAGCCTCAGCAAGAGCCGACGGTTCCAGCTGCCGAGCCTTTCGACGGCGCATTGAGAGAGATCGATTTCAATGCATTGCCGCTGGAAGTTCGCCAGCGGCTCGTAACCGTTCTGAAGTCCCTGGAGTCGAGCGATGGGCCGATAATACGGGAAGTGCAGGGGTTGACGAAGCCTATCCTTAAGTTGGGCTCCCTCATTCTCCTTGGAATTTGCGTGATTTGGCTGCTTCTTTCGTTGCATTTCGGTCAACTCGGCGAATCCGACGCATGGCAGTATCCTGGCTTTGCGATCGTGTACTGTTTGCTCACGGCTTTCGTGCTCTACGCGGTACTCGCGTTGTGGCGTCAAGTCCGACTGCGAACAGTGCTGCCGTTTCCGCCCGGCCGATATCTGTTTCCATTGGATCTGGTCGATGCTCAAACTCGCGTACTAAAGATCTACCCGCTGGCGATGTACAAGAATCTCGCAGCCGTGCACCAGCACGACAAGGGGAACTATGAGCACACGACATTCACCTTCTCTTCCTCGGAGAGTCTTGCAGAGCAGTCAGTCACTATAACCGTCAAGGGGCAAAAAGCCGCGGAGCAGGCGTTTGGTCAGTTCCAGGCGAGGCAGGCGGAGGTACGCCTGGCAAGCCAAGGTTCCGACGCCGTTGCTCTCGCGCGGTTGGATCCCTTTTTCAAGCTGCGGGTCGCCGATTGGAAGATCAACGAGGTCGCCGAGGAATCCGGTCCCTCGAAGGCGAGGCACCTGCCAGCCTTCTTTCGTTGGCGCGCGGCCATTGCGGTGGTAGGGGGCGTAATCATCGCGGTGCCGCTGTGGATAGGCCGAAATCTGCTGAGCGATGCCGCGCAGTACAAGCAAGCGCTCAGCATGGGCACTGAACGCGCCTATGTAGACTATCTTGCGGGTGGCTGGTCGCACGTAGCCGAGGTCCACGCCGCGCTGCCGCGTATCGCGTTCAATGAGGCGAAACGCGCCGGAACCGTCACCGCGCTGAAGGGCGTCCTGGTACGGTACAAAGACGCTGGGTTGGAAGGCGACGTCAAGCAAGAAATTCAAGCGGTCTATGCGGCCGCTCTTGCGCGGTTTCGCGAGCAAGCGGCGACTTCAGATCCGACTTTGGTTCCATTCATGGAGCGGCTGCTGTCTAGCCTTCGCGACGCGGGCACGCCTGACTTGCAAATACGCTTCACACGCCCCGATACGGATTCTCTGGTTCAGGCAGACGCGCGCCTTGCGCAACTTGCGAAGAATGGGGGCCGTGAGATGGCGCCAGCGGCACGCCATTTCGGCAGCGACAGCGCGGCTCCGCGGGAGGCGCGCATCGTCACCGAGATGGCGAGAGGGTTCAAGGTAATCTTTCCGAGCGACATCCTGAGCCTGGCAGCGCCAAACGTGGCGAATTCTCGCCTACCGGTGATCAACATTGCCTACAAGATCGCGCCCTCGGGCACAACCTATGTGAACGAGGAGAGCAAGCGTCTGTTTGTGGGCGTCATCGTCAATTTTGATGTCCGCATGTCGTTGCCCGACTCATCCAGCGACCGGCACATCAAATTTGACGTGCTGCCGCCTGTCCGGTTCACCGTGACCACAAAGGTTCCGCGGGGCGCACTCAAGGGCGTGGCGCCGGACGAACAGGTTTACGTAGTCATGGCGGAAAGAGCGTTTGATCAGTTAGGGGTCGAACTTCGATCCGCATTCTTTAGTCCGGATAGCGACGCTTATAAACAATCCGCAAGGAGATAAAGGCGAGAGTACTACAAGGGAATGAAGGAGGCGCCGACGTGTTCACCATTATTCCGACCGGCCGAAAGTACACATCCACCGCTCGCTCCGAATTTGCGCGCGAGTACATTTGCGAGAAATGCGCTACCGAGTTCACGTATAAGTTCATGGTATCGGGGTCTGGTACGCAACCACGCAAAGAGCTAGCGACACTGCTCCGGCGCTAGCTGCTGAATTGAGGTGGAAGCGCTGCAATGCCTGTGCTCCGCAATAACTCCATACTGTCACGATTCGTTCTAGTAAAGCGCACGACTATCCCTTAGAGCCTGCTTCTCACGTGCCGGCGGTGGGTCGTCTCAATGCGGGGCGGTGCATTATGATCATCGGGTGGAGCTTGTTCTCGGCAAAGCTTCCCCAGTAGTCGATGCCAATTTTCAGTCCATCTTCTAGGAGTAGCGAGGGATCGAGCTGGTTGTCCTGCCTAGCCCGCTCCAGTAGACGATCAAAGCCACGCTTTACCTCGGCCTCGCCCTCGACTAACAACCGGCGCAACACGACGCCGACCGGTTCGGAGGGCTGATCCGCCATCCGATCGTCGTAGATCATCACAATCTGGCGGAAGCGAATGTCAGGATCACGCTTGGAGTCGTTGCCGATAATAACGAGCCGGCGCTGCAAATCCTCTTCGTTGATTCCGAATCGATCGCCAACCACCTTGTAGTCTTTTCCTTCGCCGGAAAAGATGCCGTCCTCTCGGCCGAATACGTACGAGAAGAAATCCAGCAGTTGATATTCACAAAGCACCTCTCGTGCGTACTCGCCGATGGCGGCCGTGGTAAGGACGTGCGTGAATTCAGAGAGCGATTCCAACAACTCGCGTATCCCGGGTTTTAGACGAGGTTCCGGCATGCCCGGCGGAACAGGTGAGCCGAGAAATCGGAACTCCAGGGGTCGGAAATAACCCAGGGTTTCGTCGTAATCCCAGCAAATGATCGGCTTCATGCCTGTCCTTTGCCTCTATCCATCGTCAGACTTGCGCATGTAGCATTCCTGGAAGTCATAAGGAATATATGAAATACTAAGCCTTAGGGAATCCGTGGCCATGTAACGAAGACCTCGACCGCGGTTTAGAAAAGGGGGCGTGCCTTCTTTATCATCTGGGGAAAGAAAGTAGTCCGCCGCCGACTCGGCTACGTCGCCGATTTCTGTCCGATCTGCCGGGACCTACGGACCTTTAAAGTCAAGCGGATCGGTCTTGCGGGCCACGTCTATTACATTTCTTTTGGCGAGGGGCAGCTTGCTGGGCACATTCGCACTTGTGCGTTGTGCAACATCGACCTGAACGCGAAGCCCGAAAACTACAAAGAACTGCACAAGGAAAGGCTCGATCCGCAGCAACTGGCGCCGCTTACGTTCCCGAACTGGGCGCAAGCGTACGCAGCCCGGCTTGCAGTGGAGCGGGAGATTCGCAGCGCATTTGGCAAGCTTGACCCGGCGGTTCGCCAAGTGCTGATCAAAGAGCCGTTCGAGTTGCTTGCACCGAGGGTAGAGGAGCGATTTCGCGCGTCGCACTTCGACGGCCGCACGATGCTTGCGGTGCTAGGCTTGTTTGTCCTGCTGGGAATCGCAGCGAAAATAGCGGGGCATTTTCCAGCGTCTTCTTGGGTAGTGTTCGGTGTGGCGTCGATTGTCGGTCTTGCCGGCGTCGGCGTGGCGCTCTATCAGATAAACGGCCGGTTCTTTCGAGAAAAGATCTTCCCACCGCTGGTTGCCTCGCTGCGACCACTGAAGCCTACCGCGGCGGAGCTTGAGACTGTGCTGAGAGGGATGCAGTCCCACGGCCACGCGATCGGCGAAAAGCTCAAGCTCAAATGGCTTATCGCTGCGGTCCAGGGAGATCAAGCAGGAGCGGTACACGCAGCTGGAGCACCCGCCCGTTTAGCTTGAAATTGCAGTTCGACTTTGCTCCGCGCGGTCATAGATCGCCCTGCAAAGTCGCGCGACGGGCGCGTAGTCGAAGCGGACGACCCCTAAGTCAGATGCCGTCCGGACATTTTTTTCATCTCGCCATTCAACAAGATCTGTCCACAATGAAAGGGAATCGGTAGTGTACGACTGGCTACTCCTTCACCGAATGGAATTTGCATCGACTACAGTCGCGGCTTGACCGGCGCACGGAGGTGAGCATGCTTCGGATGTTGGCTGGCGTATGGGTGGCGCTCACAATGGCGGCGGGGGCTAGCGCCCAGATCTCGGGTGGGCTCAGCACGAGCGCGCCCCTGAGCGGGGCTTCGTGCTCGGAGCCAGCGCTGGGCGGCAAGTTCACGATCGCCTATCCGGCCAAGCCGATTTCAATCACGTGGCGAGGCGAGAGCTTCGCGTTCGACCGAACGGTCTGGATGAACGACTCGCGCGAGCACAGCCGTACGGTGTTCGACGCATACGTAGCGGCGCTGGGCGCGGATCTGAAGGTCAATCTCGGCGTCGGCGCGATGACCGATATGCGGGCCGTGAGCGGCGGTGTGCTAGTGGCGACCAATGCCGGGGAATGGGGCGGTGGGCTGGTGTTTGTGACGCCCGTCGGTAAGGCCGCGCAAGTGATCGGAGACAACACGCATGCGCTGATCGATCTTGGCGGCTCACTCTACGCGCTGACGGGTCTCTCACACCTGGGGTTGGACCACGGCGTGGTGTGGCGGATCGACGTGTCGGGCGCGGCGCCCGTGGCGCGCGAGTTGGCCAAGCTGCCCGGCTCGCCGGTGGCGTGGGCGATAGCAGAGGACAGGGCCATCTTGATCGCGACGGGGCGCAACGACGTCGCCGTTCTGCCCGACGGTACGATCGAGCCCGCGAAATCCGAGCGGGTGTGCACAGGACTCAAGGGGTTGAGGGAGTAGCGGGCACGATCCAGAACTCGTACTACGTCCCTACGGATCACTGAACAGTCGCGATAACATCTCTTCGGTCATTCCGCGTGCGACAAGGCGTCTGGGCCAGTATTTCATCCAAGACTGCACGGTGCTTGTAGGAAGCGTGTGTGCTAAAGCTGCTTTTTTTTCGTTTCGCCAGCTAAGATAGCTGAAATTCTCTAGGGGGGAATTATGCGAATCCTGATCTTTCTTGCCTACCTTTGGTCCGGTTTAATTGCGGCACAGGGAAATGCCGACAAAAAAGCGGAGCTTCCAAAACTTGCTTGGCAGAAAGGGCCAATTCAAGCAAGCATCGGTGACAAAGCGACGATCTCGGTTCCTGAAGGATTTGTTTTCCTTGACGCCCCAAATACCAGCAAATTTCTAGAAATAAACGGCAATCCCGCCAGGACTGGCCACTATTTATTTGCGCCTTCCTCTGGGGCGTGGTGGTCTGTTTTCACTTTTGATCCGTCTGGCTATGTGAAAGACGATGAGAAGATTGACCCCGACAAATTAATTAGTTCTCTGAAAGCGAAAGATGAATCTTCCAATGAGGAACGTAAACGTCTCGGAATGCCTGCTCTATACACGGAAGGATGGCAAGTTCCTCCCCACTATGACGATCAGTCAAAACGACTGGAATGGGGAACAAGACTTAGGACGGAATCTGGCAAGTACTTAGTGAACTACACGAGCAGATTGCTGGGCCGAAGTGGGGTCATGAGTGCAATCCTTGTTTCCAATCCAGAGACTCTTTCAACCAACACCAGCCAGTTTCAAAATGCACTTAAAGAATTCTCCTATGTGCCTGGAGAGCAGTATGCCCAATACAAATCCGGCGACAAATTAGCCGAATATGGGCTAGCGGCATTGATTGTTGGTGGTGCGGCTGCCGTAGCTACGAAGAAGGGATTGTGGGCTCCAATTTTGGCTTTTCTCGCTGCATCTTGGAAATTTGTTATCGCTGGTATTGCTGCATTGGGGGCTGGTCTAGGAAAAATCTTCGGACGGAAGAAAGGGTGATGTTGCCGCAACAGGAATTACTTTTAATGGTTGGCGTAGTTGGCATCTACCTTCTTGACTCCTCTTTGCTCCTCTATTCGAATGAGGGGATTGTCAGCCCAAGTTGGGGAGGCAATTGGTCCGTAAGCCTTAGCTCTGGCCAATTCCAATTGAAAGGAAAGGACGTCTTCGTTCCCAATCCGTTTTTTCCGCACCAACCGTTGTTCCGACTCCATTGGAGTGTTCCCTGTACTCAAACTTCAGAGGTATGTGATTTGGGTCAACGAAAGGCGCTATTTCGTCCGTTGGCGCCAATAGTGTGGGGTATCGCAGTTGCCCTGTTCGTTCTGCTTCCCCTGGGACTCTTTTCCAGGCTTGGTGAGCAAATGCTATTGACGGCTGTTCTTTTTCTCTATCTATGTATTGGTACGGCGTTAGTTTGGATTGGTATCAACAGATCGGAGTTTGGTCTCTCTACAAAGCGATTTGTTGCGATTGCATTTGAGTCCTTGGTCTGTTCGCCAATTGCTCTCAATATCATCAGGAAAATCTCTAGAGAGATGCTAATTGATGATGATCTCGTCGTTACAGCACGTCGCCTGCAAACACCTGATCATTGGATTGAGAGTCGAACGTCTATTTTGGCCAAGTTGGACAGCGAGATAGAGCAAGAGGACGAAGACTCAGAGCGTGCGGGAGTACTACTACGCTATAAAAATGAACTAGCTATGGAGCAAGCGTAGTGTCGGGCATGGAAATGCTGGTCACAGTTGTTTTTCTGCTGATCGGCTATTGGGTAGTTTCTGCGTTGTTTCCAGGCAAGCCGACTGCTACACCTAATTCCGGCAAACCAAATGATCCTCAGCCGGAGCAGGAAATCCATAAAAAGACGACGAGTTCATCGGTTGCATGGCATGAGATCTTGAGTGTTTCTCCCAATGCCACTGTTGAAGATATTCGGACTGCATATAGGAAATTAATGAGCCAATATCATCCCGACAAGGTGGCGACTCTTGGGCAAGAATTGCGGGATCTGGCAGAACATAAATCTAAGCAAATTACGACTGCATATAGGCAGGCCATGCAAATTCGTGGCGTTGATGCATCGTAAAGCGGTCATTCGGGCATAGGCTGACCCAGCCGTTCCCATTGTGGTTATAAAAGGCTGAGCAATGTCGGCTTTTGGCCGAAAGCGGACGGTCAGGACGCAGAGCCTTCAGAGTACTCAGCCCACCGCAGAGGTCTTCTGCGTTGAGATGAGGGTTCGTAACCCTTAGAATCAGCGGAGTTAGCGGGTGGCGAAGCGAATCCCTCGTATGCAGCTTTGCTCAAGCCACCATGCGCCTCCTCCTGCATGCTGTAGGCAAGCATGGAGACGAGGAGTTCTTTCTGGGCCCGTGGGAGGGCGACCGAAATGTTCGGACGACAACTCCTTGAGCCGGCCCAGGCTGGCGTTGGGGAGGGTTTTTAGTTGCTCAGCAACATTCGATGAATCCCGGTGCATACGCCCATCCTATGTTCTGGGCCCCCTACGCGCTCGTAGGGGCACCTTGTTTCGATCTTGGGTCTGCGAATGACCGCTTTCAACCCTATGCGGTCACTCGCCGAGGCCTTCGGCAAAACCAACTTCGCACGGGCCACCGACAACGACGGGGCACCGACTGGCCGTGGCGAACGCGCATCAATTGTCTACCCCAAGTGACGTATGTCGGGCAGCGAACAGACGCGAAGCCTCGGAACTGGCTAATCGAGGAGGATCACTTCTCTGGCAGACCCACTCATGGCAGTAAAGGCGCATATGGTCGGCATTCGCCTCCAGCTCTCGGCAGCGTTCGCGGTAGTTTCGTTGGCCATCGCGGCGTTTGTGATTGGCGCGATCACCATGCAGGTCGGTGCTATGAAGCGCTCGGCACTAGTTGAGGCCGAGCACTTCGCCCGATTGGTCGCCTACACCGGTCCCGGAAATGCACTTAGCAAACCCGAATATCTCCAGAATTATGTGGACGGCTTGCACGCTTTGCAGGGACGCGACATTGTTTTCGTGGATTCAAACAAAAGAGGCATTGCCGACGCGGACAAGCAATCCGTCGGGGAAGTGTTCAATGAAGGTCCGGGGAACGAAGTGGGACAAACGATCTTGGACGGTGTGGTCAGGACCTTTATCGAACGGGATCAGCAGCATCCGCAAGGGATAAAACAGATCGTTGTACCTCTGCGTGTAAACCAAGCGGATTCGGAAAGCGCCATTGTTGGTGCGGCAATTGTGGAGTACACCCAGGTTTATGACCGACTTCTTGTTTCAGCCGAAACGAGGAACTTGTACCTGCTCGGGGCAGCCGGCATCGGGTGCGTGCTGTTGACCATGATTTTCGGATTCCGAATCGCCGCGCGGATGGCGGGTCGGATCAAAAGCCTGCAGGACGGCGTCGATATCATCGCGGAAGGAAAATACGAAACGAGGGTATCCATTACGTCTCGGGACGAGGTCGGCAGACTGGGCAGGGCGTTCAACACAATGGCCGAGGCGTTGACAAGAAATCGCGACGAGCTCGTCGAGTACGGCCGTACTCTCGAGGCGCGCGTCGCATCGAGAACCGGAGATCTAACCCGAGCCAACATGCAGCTGCGGCTCGAAGCCGACGAGCGAGTAAAGGCGGTAGGTGCGTTGACTGAAAGCGAAGAACGCTACCGTCAGCTTGTTGAACTCTCGCCTGACGCGATTTGTATCGAAATCGGTGGCGAAAGTGGCATTCGCCAATCGCGCGTGCGCCGCGCTGTTAGGTGCAGGCGACAGTGCGGCCATCATTGGCAGACCGGTTATCGGTTTCATTCACCCGAATTCTCTGGAGGCCGTAGATAAGCACAGGCGCCAGGTCAAGGAAACGAAACTTCCGACTGCGGTGCTCGAAGCACAGCTGATCAGGCTCGACGGCACAGTCGTTGACGTAGAAGGCGTGGCTGGCCCGTTCCTTTACGACGGAAAGCTCGCCACCCAGTTGGTGATCCGCGAAATTACGGAACGGAAGGAGGCGGCGGAACGACTCTCCTACCTCGCGCAATACGATTCTCTGACGGGGCTGCCCAACCGCAGTCTATTCCGCGATCGACTCGAGCACACCTTGGCGCAGGCGAAGCGCAACGGCCAGTTGGCCGCGGTGCTGTTTATCGATCTCGACCGTTTCAAAATAGTCAACGATTCGCTCGGGCATGCATTTGGCGACACGCTCCTGCAGCAAGTAGCGGCGCGGCTCAGCGAATGCATACGTGCTGACGACACAGTGGGCCGTTTCGGGGGCGACGAATTTGGCGTGATTCTGCTGGATCTGGCAAAGCCAGCGGACGCAGCGGTGGTGGCTCGGAAAATAAACGACACCCTTGCACGCCCGTTCGACCTAGACGGACAAAGTACCTTCATTTCCGCGAGTGTCGGCATCACGCTGTATCCGACCGATGCTATCGATCCTGGAATACTAACGATTAACGCTGACGCGGCGATGTACCGCGCCAAGGAGCTGGGTCGCAACACGTATCAGTTCTTCACCCAAGAGATGAACGATCGTGCGATGCAACGCATGCAGATGGAAGCGTCCATGCGTCAGGCGCTAGAGCGTCGAGAATTTGTGTTGCACTACCAGCCCAAGGTGAACCTCGCGAGCGGCAAGCTCGCGGGCGTCGAGGCACTGATCCGGTGGAACGACCCGCGCACGGGCCTGGTGCCGCCGGGCAGCTTCATCCCGGTCTTGGAAGAGACCGGCTTGATCAACGAAGTCGGGCGCAGGGCGGTGCGCCAGGCTATCGAAGACTACCTGCGCTGGCGTGCCGCGGGCCTGCCCGCTGTGCGGGTCGCGGTCAACGTGTCATCGCTGCAATTGCGCAGCCCCGGCTTCGTTGACGAGATCAGGGAGGCCGTCAGCATCGACGCGCATGCCGCGGCCGGGCTGGAACTGGAGATCACCGAAAGCCTGATCATGGAGGACGTCAAGCACAACATCGCCAGCCTGCAGGCAATTCGCGCCATGGGCGTGACCATCGCCATCGACGACTTCGGCACCGGGTTCTCGTCGCTCAGCTATCTCGCCAAGCTGCCGGTGGACACGCTGAAGATCGACCGCTCGTTCGTGATCGACATGACGACCGGACCGGAGGGACTGGGCCTGGTGTCCACGATCATCACGCTCGCGCATTCGCTGAAGCTGAAGGTGGTAGCCGAGGGCGTCGAAACCGAGGAGCAATCGCGCCTGCTGCATTTGCTGAGCTGCGACGAGATGCAGGGCTTTCTGTTCAGCAAACCGGTGCCGGTGGAGATATTCGAAAAGAAATTCTTGACTCGATCCCCCAACCCAGTGACAAGGATTGAATTGCCTTCTCTCCGATGACCGCTCTTGGCCGAAGGCAGTCATTCGGCAGATCAGCGTTGACGCCTAGCTAGACTTTCCTTTTTGGCCCTTTCCCGAGGGCCAGAGGCGTCCGAGAGATACACCCCTCAGCGAGAACCGGGATGGGGTGCAATCGGACACCTAATGAGTATTCTGTGCCCGACGCCACGTTATCTTGAAGCGGGGGGAGGGAGCCTTGCACCGGCCTGGGGGCTGAATGACCGCTTTCGACCCAAAGCGGTCATTCGAGCTACGTCCTAGGTCATTGGCCCTTTTCGAATATGGGTAGCAGTATGGGTAGGCCGCCCAGTTAGCCTGATTTCCATAGAGGAGTAGGGCGGAGATGACCTCCGCTGGCCTGAGCAAGTAGCTCGGTCTTGGAAATGGTAGTGCCATGGTGACGCGAGACGATTCAGCCAATTGAGACGGTGGCTGTTCCCGCCTCGATGAGAATCAGCAGATATTCAGGCTAACTTGCGATAACTTCTATTTTCGCAACTCAGAGGTAACAATCAGCTGTGTCCGCCAACAAATGCGAGCGTGAACTGAAATTCAGCGGGGCGGTTTCTGAAGGCCGACGTGCTGCAGCATTCCAAGTGTGCGTGCTAGCACGTCCTTTCTGTACACTTTCAAATCGCGCTCGCGGTAGTCGTAAAAGCCCTGGCCAGATTTAAGGCCGATTTGCCCATCGCGCATGAGGCGCTGAACGATATCGGGTGCTGTGTATCGCTCACGGCTGATTGTTTCGGAGAGGTAACGACTTGCATGGTAAAGAATGTCGTTGCCGCCAAAATCGATAAATTCGATGACACCGATTGCGGCAAATCTCAGTCCAAGTCCAAGACGGGTGGCCTTGTCGATCTCCTCCGCGGAGGCGACCCCCTCCTCAATCATTCGAGCTGCCTCATTCATGATCAAGGCCTGTAGGCGCGGGACGATGTACCCGGGCGTCGGACCGCACACCACAGGAACTTTACCGATGTCCTCCAGAAGGCTTCGCAAGCGGCCCACCGTTTCAGGCGTCGTGCCGGGATGAACGCTCAGTTCTACCAAAGGAATGACGTAAGCCGGATTTAACCAATGGGCATTGAGCAGGCGCTCTGGATGCGTGACGAAGGGGATTAGATCCGTTACGAGAATCGTGGAGGTGGTGGACGCAAGGATCGCGTCGGATCGGCCCCAAGCGCAAATTCTGGCGAACGCCTGTTTCTTGGCCTCAAGCGTTTCCGTCACCCCTTCGAATATCACGTCAGCCCTGGCTAACCGGGCCTCTGACTCGGATGCAGGAAATAAATGAATCCGGTCGAGTAAGCGCGACACGGCATCTTGCGGAATTGCACCAAGCTCCGCGAGCATTGACAGACTCGAGGCCATCTCTTCCCTGGCCTCTGCAGAAAGGCGGGTCCACTCCGCCGGCGTGCGCACCTTGAGATCGAGGAGGTCGACGTCGTAGCCACCATATACGAATGCCAGCGCGATGCCGCGCCCCATCCGACCTGCACCTACCGCTACCACTCGTGTGCCGGAAATTGTCACTTTTCCGCTTCCCAAAGCAGTTCCTTCAGCTGATCGGGAGTCTTGGTGTTTAGCGAAAGCGCGACAAGCGTGCGCGGTCCATGGCGAAGATTTCGTCCCAGGATGGCGCCGGCCACCGAAAGCAATCCCCGAGCAACCGGCGCCTCACAGGAAATCCACTGCGCGACCGAATCCAGAAATGCGAGCCCGAGTACGACATCTTCAGTCATGTATCGATGCTGGTGAAGGTCGATATGTTCGCGCCAATCTCCTGAATCCACGAGTTTCTTGTGGGCCTCGCCATACATCCAGCGATCACTGTTGTAGTGGTCCGAGAGCGGAAAGTGAGGGGAGCGATAGTTAAGCGCTTCGCGTATGGCAACGCGTTCCGCATCGAGTGCGTCCGTCACGGCGCGCACCGCCGGTTGTGTTCCTTCATGATGAATGTCCCAGCGATCGAAATGCTGGAGCGGAGCGGCGTTGAGCAGAATCAATGGGGGATGGATGATGGGGCCGGCATTCAATAGCGCCGCAGATAGAGCGTCTTCGCATTGCTCGATTGCGGGGTAAGCCTTCGCTATGACGTCACGGGCGTGCGCTGCGCGCTTGGCGGGATACGCTCCGGTGGGCAGGCGCTTTGCGCGAATCGTTATAGCGACTTCGTCAATAGCACGCTTGCGTGCGAGATACGGGAGGGTGCCGGTTTCGGCGTAGGTCACCTCCGCTCGGGAGCCGGCTTGCCGAGCGATTCTGTCCATGATGTAGGCGCCGAACGTGCCGGGTGGCAGGAAAACCACTTGACCGTGTTCCAGATGCGGCGCGATGGCCTGTGCGATGTCCGGTTGAGCGGTGGCGGGCGAGGGGATCAAAATAAGCTGCGCTCCGCGTACAGCGATTCCGATGTCTGTCGTCGGTTTCGCGATGGTGGCGTTTCGAATCCCGTCAATATCTGTTACCCGGATCACACGGCTTTCGAGAACAGGTGCAAATGCAGCGGCATCTCGACGCCATAGCCTGATCTCATGGCCTTTCTCGCTCAGGTCGGCCGCCGCCGCGTAGGCACCATGGCCGCCTCCCAAAATCGCTATGCGCATGCCGATTTCCTTTGGATCTGATGATATATGCTTGCAGCCCATGTTGGACTTCGCTTCAAAATCCCATGGTGCGAGCCATGGCGCCGATTCCTGAGATCCCGGTGACCTTACCTCGCTCGCAGCGAACGCTGCCTCAAATGCTCACCGTTCAGGCCGAGCGCTATCGCGATCGTCCACTCCTGACCATCCGGGAAGTGACGTGGACATTTGGCGATGCCGCGAACGTGGCCTCGCGCCGTGCCGGCATGCTCGCTGCCGCCGGTATCGGGCCGGGCGACCGGGTGGCGCTGCTATTGGGTAACAGAATTGAGCTCATGGAGATGGTGCTCGCTTGCGGCTGGATGGGGGCGATCGCAGTGCCGATCAACACGGCGGCCATGGGGCCGCAGATCAGATACTTCCTGGAAAACAGCGGGGCGAGGGTACTGGTGATCGAGAGTGACCTGCTCCCCCGGCTCGATCAGGTCGAAATGGACCGCTTGGCACTGGATCGAATATGGGTTGTCGGTGATTCGCAAGATGCCGTGGCATCTACCCAGCGTGTCGAGTCGCTGCCCGCTCCAGGGGCGCCGATCCCCGCCGCGGCCGTCAAATCGGGCGATACCCTCGCGATTCTCTACACCTCGGGCACTACGGGGCCCTCCAAGGGTGTGATGTTCCCTCACGCGCAGTACTACTGGTGGGGAATCAACTCTATCCAACTGCTCGAGATCACGGCGCAGGACGTCCTTTGCACCACCTTGCCGCTTTTCCATATCAACGCCTTGAGCAGTTTTGCGCAGGCGCTGCTCTCCGGCGCTCACATGGTGCTCCATGAGCGTTTTTCGGCTTCGGGTTTCTGGCCGGCGATGGGGAAGTCCCGCGCCACTGTCGTCTACCTACTTGGTGCAATGGTGCCGATTCTGCTGGCCCGGCCGCCGACCGTTGAAGAGCGAAATCATCGGGTGCGGCTTGCTCTGGGCCCTGGCGTGCCGCCGGATATGATCGCCGACTTTGTCAAGCGCACCGGCGTCCGCCTTCTCGAGGGTTACGCATCCACCGAAACGAACTTCGTGATCGGATCCACGATCGACCTGCAGAAACCGGGAACTATCGGCCGGATTCGCCCGGGATACCACGCCCGGGTGGTGGACGACGAGGACTTCGAGGTGGCGCCGGGCGTGGCAGGCGAGCTGCTCCTGCGGGCGGACGAACCGTTTGCCTTCGCCACGGGTTATTACGGCATGCCCGACAAGACAGTCGAGGCCTGGCGCAATCTCTGGTTTCACACCGGCGACCGGACGGTGTGCGATGCCGACGGCAATTTCCGATTTCTGGACCGACTCAAAGACGCCATCCGTCGCCGGGGCGAAAACATTTCGTCCTATGAAGTTGAGCAGGTCCTGCTGTCGCATTCGAGCGTCGAAATGGTGGCAGTATTCCCGGTGCGCTCAGAACTCGCCGAGGACGAGGTAATGGCGGCCATCGTGGTAAAGGCAGGTTGTCGCCTCGAACCGCTTGAGCTAATGACGTTCTGCGAGCCGCGCATGCCGTATTTCGCTATTCCCCGATTCCTTGATTTTGTGCCGGAGCTGCCGCGCACGGAAAACGGAAAAGTGCAGAAATACAAGCTGCGTGAACGTGGCCCGGGCGCCCAGACTTGGGACCGAGAAGCGGTTGGGTACGTGCTCAAGAGGCGTTGAGGCGATCCGCAAAGTCGCCTAATATCGCCTATCAACTAGGAGGAACGATGAAATCCAAGATATGCATGATCGCTTGTATTGCAGCCGCCATGGCCGCGACCAGTGCGATGGCCGACATTACCATCGGCGTTTCGATCGGTTTCACCGGCCCTCAGGCTTCACTCGGAGTGCACTACAGGAATGCATTTGACCTGATGCCCAAGACGATTGCTGGCGAGCCGGTCAAGTTCATCATCCTGGACAATGCTTCGGACGTAACCAACGCGGCGAAGAACGGGCGCAAGCTCGTTGCTGAAGACAAGGTAGACGTGTTGATGGGCTCTAACGGAGTGCCGCAAACCCTTGCGCTCGCGCAGATTGCCACCGAGAGCCATACCCCAATGCTCGCGTTTTCGCCCGTAAACCTTCCGCCCGACAACGTGTATTGGACCTTCATCGTTCCTCAGCCGACCGAACTGATGATGGATGCAGTTGCAAGGGACATGAAAAAACGCGGCATCAAGACAGTCGCCTATATCGGATTCTCCGATGGCTGGGGCGACATCGTTCTGAAGGCGACTGAATCGCATGCTGCCGCAGCCGGCTTCCGCATCGTGGCCAACGAACGCTATGCGCGCAACGACACTAGCGTCGTCGGCCAAGTGCTCAAGATCATCGCGACCAACCCTGACGCCGTCATGGTGGGCGGCTCAGGCACTGGCGGAGCGTTGCCACAGGTCGCATTGCGCGAGCGCGGCTACAAGGGTCCGATTTACCACAACCATGGCACGGTCAATGCCGAATTCATCAAGATCGGCGGAAAAAACGTCGAAGGGGCGATTGCGCCGACCGGTCCGATAGTCGTCGCGGACGAGTTGCCCGCGGGTTACGCCACCAAGGCGGTCGGCGAAGACTTCATGAAGCGCTACGAGGCGAAATTCCATCTCGGGCGCAACGCCTTCGCAGGCTACAGCTACGATGCTGTCCTGCTGGTTGATGCAGCCGCGCAGGTGGCGTTAAAGAAGGCGAGACCCGGGACGCCCGAATTCCGCGCTGCACTGCGCGATGCGCTGGAGAATGTCAAGGACGTGGTCGGAACCCATGCCGTGTACACGATGACGCCGGCGAACCACAACGGCATGGATGAGCGCGCGCGCGTGCTGGTAGAAGTTAAGGATGGACAGTGGAGGCTGATGAAGTAGCGCCCGGCATGTCGTTGGCTTCCAGGGGACGCACAGCCGTCCCTTGTTTTTTGCGGGCTCTACGGCACATTCCCGCGCGATGAATATTGATATCGCGCTGTGGCTCATCCAAGACGGCGTTACGAACGGCGCCATTTACGCGCTACTCGCGCTCGCGCTGTTGCTGGTGTTCGCTGTAACGCGCGTCATATTTGTGCCACAGGGCGAGTTCATTTCGTATGCCGCGCTGTCACTCGCGCTGCTCCAGTCCGGCCGCCTGCCAGGCACGGTCTATCTACTTGTGATTGGCGGTATGGTTGCGGCGGTTTTCGACGGCGTCGTCGCAATACGGGAGAACGCCTACCGACGGTTACCGAGAATTCTCGCGGTATACGTGCTGCTGCCGGGAGTCATGGCGGCGATTACCTGGTGGGCGGTGCCGCAGAAGCTCGGCCTCTGGTTACAGGTGCTAATTGTGCTCGGTCTTGTTGTGCCGCTCGGGCCCATCCTGTACCGGGTCGGGTATCGGCCTCTGGCGGGCGCCTCGATGCTGGTGCTATTCATCGTCTCGATGGCTGCGCACTACACGCTAAGCGGTCTGGGATTGGTGTTCTTTGGCAGCGAGGGACTGCGCTCTCAGCCCTTTTCAGATGCCCAGTTTCAGTTTGGCGTGCTGACCGTGACCGCACAGAGTTTGTGGGTTGTATTCGCGAGCTTGGTCATCATGGCGGCGCTCTGGCTGCTGTTCGACCGTACAATCTATGGTAAGGCGCTGCGCGCCACGGCGATCAATCGCGTCGGCGCCCGCCTGGTGGGAATCCCCACCGAGCTCTCCGGTAGCCTGAGCTTCACGCTCGCGGCGTTCATCGGGGCGATCTCGGGCATTCTGATTTCGCCATTCACGACGATCTACTACGACACCGGCTTCCTGATCGGGCTAAAGGGATTCGTTGGCGCGATCCTAGGAGGCATGGGCAGCTATCCGCTTGCGGCACTCGGTGCGATTTCACTGGGTATGTTTGAATCGTTCGCATCGTTTTGGGCGAGCACTTTTAAGGAGGTGATCGTTTTCACCGTCATCATTCCGGTGCTGGTGTGGCGCTCGCTCACCAGCCATCACCATGTCGAGGACGAGGAACAATGAAGGGGGTTCGGCCCACGCTTGTCGTTCTCCTCTTGATCATCGCGACCGCGCCGCTCTATGTGTCGGATTTCTATGTCACGCTGCTCAATTACATTGGTTTAGCGACCCTGATAACCCTCGGTCTGGTGCTACTGACCGGGGTCGTAGGATTGATCTCCTTTGGCCAGCAGGCTTTTGTCGGCCTGGCCGCGTACACGACTGCGGTCCTCACGACCGTCTGGGGCGTCTCGCCCTGGGTCACGCTGATCGCCGCGCTTGTGCTTACCGCGCTGGCCGCCCTGGTCCTTGGTTTCATCACGCTGCGGCTATCGGGCCACTACCTTGCGCTCAGCACGATCGCCTGGGCCATCGCGGCCTACTATGCGTTTGGCAATACCGAGCTTCTCGGCCAGTACAACGGCATCGCCAATCTGCCCCGGATTTCGCTGTTCGGATGGAGCCTGGATACCGGGGGCAAATCGTACTACCTGATATGGACGGTGACAGTGGCAGCGTTGATCGCGGCGCAGAACCTGCTCGATTCGCGCGCCGGTCGCGCGATCCGCGCGTTGCGCTTTCGCAGCGTCATGGCGGAGAGTTTCGGGGTAGAAACCGCTTCTCTCAGGTACATGGTGTTCCTTTATGCGGCGCTGCTGGCCGGCATTTCAGGTTGGCTGTACGCGCATTACATTCGCCTGGTCAGCCCCGGCGCATTTGGCGTCAACGCGGGCATCGACTACCTATTCATGGCGGTGGTGGGGGGCGCAAGCCAGGTTTGGGGCGCGGTCATCGGCGCCTC